>Ga0209536_100003371_pt1 | contig 25707 bp, 27 predicted proteins | sample DeeMarSeWOR28_12_FD_187461 | JGI IMG/M metagenome (GOLD analysis project Ga0209536, IMG submission 187461) | Marine sediment microbial communities from White Oak River estuary, North Carolina - WOR-2-8_12 (SPAdes) (version 2) | ecosystem: Environmental > Aquatic > Marine > Intertidal zone >...
GATATTCGGACCGGTCGGACCGTATTCGCTTGAAAGGCTATGGCGGGCTGGTTTGCCGCCCACACCGACGGTCCAGTCATCGGCCGCTGATTGGTTGGCAAAGAGTGCAAGCGCGACTATCAAGGAAAGAGAAGTAAAATGGCACTTACGGTTTTCCATCTTCTCCATGACTAACCTCCAAACGATTATATGCATTAAAATAGGATAAGCAACATGCAACTGCGCACATTTGTTGCTGTCAGACTTGTGCTCTTGAGGAATCGCTTCTTCAATGGCCCAAAACTTTACAAAATATAGCAGGTTGGTTTTGTTAAGTTATTGCAGACCTTTGAAAACAGAGTGGAGGCGGTGGAGTTCGGATTCGGCGTCGGTGATCAGTTGAGCAATGATCTCTTTCAGGGGTTTTATCTCATTTATCAATCCAATGCTCTGTCCAGCCATTAATGATCCAAAATCAACATCACCTTCCACAACTGCTTTGCGAAGACTGCCGACCCAGAATTTCTCAACTTCATATTGGGCTCTTTCGCGGCTGATCTCACCCTTTTCGAGTTGCTGCAGAAGTTTGATCTGGAGCTTGCCGAATTCGTCGGTTGCCTGGTTCTTGATCGCACGAACGGCCACCACGGGTAGCCGGGAATCATACTGCGGAGTTGCCATGGCCTGCCGCGCCCGCGCCCGGATGAACGCTTCTTTGAATTTGGGATGTGCATTGCATTCCTCGCTGCACACAAAAAGCGAACCGAACTGGCAGCCATAAGCGCCCATGAGCAAGAGATAGGCCATGAGCCGGCCATCAGCAAGACCGCCGGCGACAAATATTGGAAAATCACGGAACTCGAACAGGACCTGCTGCAATAGAATAATAAGGGATACGTATCCGATGTGGCCGCCAGCTTCGCTGCCTTCGACGATCAGGGCGTCGACTCCGTAATCGATCTGTCGCGAGGCAATCGTCCTTTCCGACGCAAAAGATAGTGTCTTTTTGCCGTTCTTTTTCATCTGCTGGATATCAATCTTACGCGGGAAACTACCGGCGAATATGACATGCCTAACTGCTTTACTGAGTACAAGTTCGAAATGTGCCCGGTAATTCGGCGCGATCGTGATAAGATTGACCGCGAACGGCTTCCTCAAAGTCTCTACGCACTGGTCTATTTCCCGCTCCAGCTCCTCAGGCGGCATATTGCCTGCGGCCAGCACAGGAAAGGCCCCACAATCACTCACCGCCTTGGCAAGCCGGTGATCGCTTATCCAGGTCATACCGCCGCACATGATCGGGTAATCTACGCCCAGAAAGTCCCTGCCTTGCTGCCAGATCTTGTCTAAAAGCCGCATATTTTATCCACCATGACCCTTTAAAAGCTTCGTGGCCTCTTCAGATCTTTCTTTCTCAACCATCAGACGGACTGGTTTGTTCATGCTCGGAAAGATCCTGCCAAGTGCCTGGCCTTTGAAATAGTGCCTGATATCGGCCTCCGTTAAAACAGATTTTATGACTTCGATCTCGGTTGGATCAACGGTCTGGAGTATTTCGACAAATTCAATATCGCCTGGCATACGAAGTCCTATGCAATGTTATCTATTCAAAGAAGAGAGTCAAGCAGTCAGGGGAGATCCAGACTACAGTAACTAAGTAAACTCAGTATTTGAGTAATTCAGAGTATTGATGTTTGTTGATGATAGCATCTTCTGGCAGTACGTAATCCGGAATGGCCCTTGGTAAGGAAAAAGGAAGGGGAGGAGCCAGCCCGAGCTCTCAGTAAATTTAGTGAATTTTACTCTGTCCGCAAGTTGACATAATATATCTTATCAGACATAAAGGATTCGACGAAAACATGTCTGATTGCGCATTCCAACACTTGTTTCTGTATAGCCGCTGGATAATACCCTTCTCGAAACTCATAGAATCAATCTTGTAACGGACGCCAAATAGTCTGCCCTCTATGTATCCAGGTGTTCAACGAGGCTCGGCCGCGAAAAGTCGATTGATGCCGCAGCACCTCGGTCGCACCTCGGTCTGCCATTCTCCAGACACCAGAATAAGTACACCCGATCCTAGCAAACGTTAATCGGGATATTGCACAATCGCTTAAAATCCAATAATTTTCATTCAAGTGTAGCTACTTGACCAATAAAGATTGTCATAACAAGAGTGAGCGACGTGAATTCTAAACAGAAAATATTGTTAAATTTAGAGACTTTATGTCAGGAACGTCTGACAACTGTTCAACAATGTTTCGCAATTAACAAAGAATATAACCAATACTCAATATGTCATCAAATACAATGACTTAATGTTATTTATATACATTGCACTTTAATAAATCTCTGGCGTTGAGTGTCAGGCCTCTACCCTATATGCTCTGTCCTTTGATTCAAGACAAACCTCCAGACTTTAGTAACAAACTCACGTGTATGCGACTTTTCTCCACTCAGTACGTAGAACTTACTAGAAGGACTCAGAATGGACCTTGAAATACCGAGGAAGCTTGCTCTCTTCGGCGGTCTGATGATCCCTATCAGCGGTCTTGTAAACACTGCGCTTGGCTTAGAGATTAACGCGTTGGTCTATGATCTTTACCCAGGTGGCAGCCTGGGTCATGTGGGCATTCTCACCGGCATAGGAGCTTTATTACTTGGGCTGGTCATCATATTCGCTGTTCTACGGTTGTATAAACGCGAGAAAAGCCATCTTGTTGCTCTTGCCGGGGTCTGACTGTCGTTTTAGGCCACATAGGCGCCCTCTGGGGTGCCATTTACGTAAGAACTGTCGGATTATTGCTTTGCTATGTCGCAGGCTTCTGGGTGATCATACTAGTTTTCATTGGCAAAGCTAAAAGAGGCAAATAGCTCACGCACATACCCTGAGCCTTGACACATTTGCATTCGAGGTTATAATCCCTTAGGAGGCAAAATGAATGCTTGGCTAAAATTCGAAGCAAAGTTCAGCGGTCAGCTGCGTACGATTTCCATTAACCTCGAAAGTGTTCAATATATTTCGATATATGATGAAATGGTTCTATTTCATTTCTCTAAAGAGGAGATTCTGGCCGTAGGTCCAGAGGAATCACCTGCCAATTTCAAAGCTGACAAAGAAACAATGGAGCTTGTTATGCAGGGGCTCAGGCGGTATAAAGCACTGGGCTATTAGCGGGCAATGACCGCAGGGAAGTCTTTGACCGGTACTTTCTCCTGTTTGCCGGTCTTCATGTCCTTGACTGCGTAAACACCTTCTTTTTCCTCATTTTCCCCAAAAATTACTGTGTAATCTGCATGCACTTTATCTGCTCGTTTCATCTGTTGCTTGAGCGGGTCATCAGGATTGCCCACAATGCACACATGACCACTGTTTTGGATCTGGCTGCGTAGCTTGAGGATTTCAGGCATGAGCCTCTCCCCCATAACAGCCACGAAATATATCCGGTCTTTCTTCACTCTCGGCAGTTCATCGGGCAATGTCAGCAGGAAGCGCTCCGGCCCCATTGCCCATCCAGTACAAGGTGTGTCCGGACCGCTCAATTCCTTCATGAGCAGATCGTACCGACCGCCTGCTATTATTGTGTCCTGCGCGCCCAGCGCTCCATGTTTGAACTCAAAAACCGTCCTTGTATAGTAATCAAGTCCCCGAACCAGTTTCTTGTTCTCGCGGTATTCAATGTCGAACCCGGAAAGGTAGGTTCTTACGCCTTTATAGTGATCGGCACAATCCGGACAGAGATTGTCGGTGATCTTGGGCGCCTGTTCATATATGCCTTGGCAGGTTTGCTCCTTACAGTCGAATATTCGCAGAAAATTCCGTTCAAACCGCGTCCGACAATTATTGCATAGCTCACGTAGATTGGGCTGCAGGTGCAGACTCAACTTCTCGCGATAAGACTTACGACAACGAGGGCAGCCGATCGAATTAAGTTCAATATAGTAATCCGCAGCACCGAGAAGGTCAAGATAGCGTTTGCCCTGGTCAATGATCTCTGCATCGTAGAACGGGCCTTTCTCACCCAAAACCTCGATCCCGATCTGCAGGAACTCGCGATATCTTCCTTTTTGCGGCCTTTCCCGGCGGTACATGGAGTAGATATATAGAAAACGTGCTGGCAAGGACATTCTGTTTTCAATGAAAGCTCTTAGCACAGCCGCGGTCCCCTCGGGTCTGAGCGCGTACTGCTTCTTGTTAACCTCGAATTTATATATTTCGTGCTCGACAATATCTGTGGTCTGACCTATCGAACGATCGAATAGCGCAGCCAACTCAAAAGTGGGAGTGCGGATCTCTTCGTAACCATGCTGCCCGAAGAAGCCACGTGCGGCAGCGTTCATGGCTTCAAGTCTTTTCAGCTCTGTGCCATAGAGGTCACGCGTGCCTTTAGGCTTCTGATACATTAGCTTTCACTCCTTTACGCCGGCACACAAAATAACTCACGATAACCGCTACACCACCGGCCAGGATGTCAGACACCTCGAATTCACGACCGGGGATAAAGAGCTGCTGGAATTCAGCAATAAACAGCACAACAAACCCGAGCGCGAAGAACCCTCTGATACTTAGCAGCCGCGAAGCAAGAAAACCCATGATGAAAAAAACAACAAAATGATAGAGCTTATCCAGATGCAGATGCTTTATCTTGGGGACCTCTAACTTGGGATAGCCAGTGAGAACGAAAATGACAATGATCCACACGATCAACAGACTCCACCGAACACTTCTCTTCATTCTTGTTCCCAGTCACTGATCGCTTTGATGATATCCTTCGGCTTCTTGCTCTTCAGCAGATCCGAACGCAGGGTATCGTCGGTCAGCAAGCGCAGGCTCTGAGCCAGGACGGCAGCGTAATCTGTTTTATCTGAGAAAACGAAAAGTACAATGATGTTGGCTGTAACCGCTCCGTAATCATCGAAGCGGAGTCCCTTTGCATTTACTGCGATAATGACTTCACTTGCGGACTTTTCCTTTAGAACAACACGGGGCAGGAATATGCCTTTGCCAAGCGCAGTCGGCATGATCTTCTCACGTTCGAGGATCTTGTCGACAATCGCCGCAGGACCTTTCTCACCACTCTTCTGGAGCATCTTTTCCAATGTACCACGGTAACTATGTTCTTCAAGATTCAGTATGATCTTCTCTTCATTGAGGTAGTCTGCTAGCATATATTCATTATCCCTATTTAATGTTTGCAGTCAACAATCATTACCGCGGGTCAGTATTCGACCTTTTCGCCGCTGTACGGTTCGAAATTCTGTTTCGATGCACCACAATCCGGGCAGCCCCAGTAATCAGGGAGCTCCTCGAAGGGAGTTCCTGGATTTATCCCTGACTCAGGATCACCGTTCATCGGATTGTATATATAATCACAAATCGAACAGCGCCATTTATCCATTACGGTCCTCCTTCTTGTCAGCTGCCCGTTTCGTATTGATAAAAAACATCGAGCACGAATTTTATGAGTTTTTCCATGGTCTGGGCAAGTTCCTGATCGGAAACGAACTTTGTGAACTCCTCTCCGGCACCAACAACATCGGACACAAGCAAGAAAGATGCTGCCTTCAAGCTACTGCGGTTCGCAAGGTAATAAATAAGGCTGGTCTCCATCTCAACTGCGATGATGCCCTTGTTTCTAAGTTTGGGCACGTAATCCGCGGATGGATTATAAAAAACATCGACACTGGCTATGCCGCCGAAATGAAGATCCAAATTCATTTCCTTGGCAACTTCAAAGGCGACATTCAGGATCTCAAATGTAGCGTAAGGTGCATGAGGCTGGCCCTCTAGATATGTCCGGGTCGCCCCATCATACGGTGATGCGGCGACCGCTGCGATCATATCAAGTTGTTTAATACTCTCTCCAATACCGCCGCATGTGCCGATCCTTATCAATGTTTTTGCTTCCAGTTGGATCAATTCCTCGACGACAATGGCCGCTGAAGGGCATCCCATACCGGTGGTTTGAACGCTTACCTTCTTGTCCTTGTAAAAACCCGTGTAGCCAAGCAATCCACGGTTCTTGTTGACCATCTTCGGCTCGGTTAGAAGCTGGCTGATCCTAACTGCCCGCGCCGGGTCGCCGACCAATAACACGGTCGACGCATAATCTTCTTTGTTTGCCCTTAGGTGTATCGGCATCTAACCTCCTTATTCTCCTGGTAAACGAACAACGTATCTGTGGTTATTTTCATAATGGATATGGACCATCACAGAAGATCAAGACGACTGCCTATCGCCAACCACCTCTTCCCCATCGAAGGATATGGTCTCGATCATGTGCAGAAGGGAATCACAGTGATTCTTGAAAGCGGCCATATATTTTTCCTTAACTGACGGTGCGCGCGGGATATTCACCTTGAGCGGATTGACCGGAATACCGTTCTTATGTAATTCAAAATGCAAGTGTGGACCCGTTGAGAGCCCGGTCGATCCAAGATAACCGATCAGTTCACCGGATTTAACGCGCTTGCCGACATGAATGCCTTTGGCGAATCTTGAGAGATGACCGTAGCGTGACCTGAAGTTATTCTTATGTCTTATCTCAACGAGATTCCCGTATCCGCCCTTCCAGCCCTTGAAGACCACTTTGCCTTCGCCGATCGATGCCACCGGCGTGCCAATCGGTGCTACATAATCCAATCCGTGATGCGGACGCCATCTCTTCAGTATCGGGTGATATCTTTTCTTGGAGTAATATGAACTGATGTAAGAGAACCGAAGCGGTGATTTGAGCAGGGATTTTCTCAATGATTGTCCTTTTAGATTGAAATAATCTTCCTGGCCATCTGGATCACGGTAATAGACACCGTAGAAATCCCCTGCTTCACCCTTATAACGCGCAAAAATAATTCCCGCGTAATCGACAAATATCGAATCACAGAATGTCTTCTCCACATAGATGATGAAGGAATCGCCATCCTGGGTGTCGGTGAAGAAATCGACCTCCCAGGCAAAAACATCGGCATACCTGATAACCAGATTTGATTTTTCCCCGGCGGCCAGCATGGACTCATACAATGTGGAATTGACCGTGCCTTTGACAAGTGTCAGCAGTGTATCCACGTAGGGGTATTTCATCGAGACAAAATACCACGCGCTGTCCTTCACTACGTAGTAAATGTTCTGCAGATTCTGCCGATAGGTTAAATGGGTAAAACTACCATCAGTCTTTGTTAGGAAGATCGTATCACCTGGAAGGCACTTGCGAAAGGGAAATCCTGCATTGTTCAACGCGGTGATCACTGACAGCCGACAATCGGCCACCGAGAGTTTGTCGAGTATCGTTTCGAGATTCTCACCACGCTTAACAACATGCACAGTTTCAGTGACCGTCGGCGCGCTTTTTTTGTCCTCCTTCCTCCCGCACCCGCCAATGATGAGCGTGAGAATCACGGATACAAATACGCTATATCTGATCCTGTATAAAGTCCCTAACCCATTCATCGTACACTGTGTTCTTGAAGGCGAATGAACAACCTTCAATTGATAGCCTATCGATCCCCGAAAGCCTGTCGACGATCACTCTGAGATCAGAGAAACCCCACATATCGAATTCTATCTGCAGGTAGCGCTTTTTGAACCGGGAAGCTATATTGCCTACAAATCCGATATCTCTAAGGAGCCGGCGCAGATCCTTAGCGCGCATCTTCGTCACCACTGCGATATGGATATGCATGTAATTCTTGATGACACGCCAGTTAAAGTTCGGTGCGATCGCCATGATCCCCTGGCGGTTTTTCCTGGTCCAGACCAAATGCGAGAGACGCACTTCTGTGTCTGACCTTGGGCTGTTCGTCAACGCGTTGATATTGGCGTAATCCAGGTGCTTCGTTCTGTATAAATCATAAAGGATCTGCCAATCTTCCTTGAGCAGTATCCTTGGCATGGTAACATTATATTCACCGATCTTGTATACTTCGGCGTATTTCATTCCCGGTATTTTATTGGAAACTGGTTTGATCTCACGTAGGTTCTTGGTATAGAAGAGCATGGAAATATTCGGACATACGCCCGAGGGAAATGTCAGATTCTCGACGATCTCCTCCAGATACGGTATTGATTTATGTTTTCTTGGTCTGCTTGTGGCATCTCCGGCAATGCATGCCCAGTACCATTTGCCTCCGTGGATACCGGGCAGAAATAACTTGAACCCGTAGCCCGTTATGAGTCCCACATCCTCGAAATTCGCAACCCGCAACAATATCTCCTTGCGTGAAATATGGAACTTGTTCATGAAATCTTGAACAGGAATGGTGCCTTGCAGTTCCAGTTGTCGGATGAGGTTCAAATCGATGGGGTCGATTATCACTAGCGGATTATAGACGAAAATACTCTTGCGTCAAGGCTTGTAATCGTATTCGTCGCTCGTATATCGTACTCGTGAACGAATTCGGATTCCTGTTCTCTCGCGAGTACGAATCACGAGCACGATAAACGTTTGGGACGAAGGAAAACCGTATTCGTGATTCGCATATCGCATTCGTGACCCATTTCTGATCATTTGCTTCCTCACGAGTACGAATTACGAACACGGAGAACGCCCTTAACGTCCTTGCCATGAAGTTCATTTCCCAATGCAGAATTCATCAAAGATCCGGTCGAGGATTTCCTTACGCATGACTTTTCCGGTCAGTTCACCGAGCTCGTTCAACGCGCTATGGAGCTCATATGCGACGGTCTCGATCGTCGGGGCATTCCTTGCATCGAGTAAACATCTCCTCGCCCTCGTCAGAGCGTCTATATGACGATGTCTGGTGATCATGATGTTATCGCTGGATCTTTCTGGCAAAAGGGCCCGGTTCATATTTTTCAGAAGCCAGTCGACATTCTTGCCGGTCTTTGCCGATATCTTTATCGAATCAGAAAGTATCTGCTCGTTGCTCAGTCTGACATTCAGATCGATCTTGTTCACGATGAGCAGTTTATGCTTATGTTTCACAAGATCGTAAAGAAATATATCATCCTCGTTCATGGATTCAGAACCATCAAACATCAATAGTACAAGGTCTGCGTTCTCAAGTAATGCTCTTGTCCTCTGTTGAGCGATCTCGTCTGCTCCAGTGGCCCTGGAAAGAATACCCGCTGTGTCAAACAACCTCACATAGATTTCACCTATCTGAACACTCTCTTCTATGAAGTCCCGTGTTGTACCCGGTTGTTCATGGACAATTGCCCGATCGTGCCCGAGCAAGCGGTTGAAAAGAGTTGATTTGCCCACGTTAGCGCGCCCAAGGATCATGATCCGGTAGCCTTCTTTGATCTTCACTCCAATAGAAGCGCCTTTCAGCAGATCGTCGATTGAGTCAATAATAGATTGCAGGGTACCCGCGAATCTTATTTGATCACGGAGTACATCCTCTTCCTCAGGAAAGTCGATCTGGGCTTCAACAAGGAACAATAGATCCACTAACCGTGCACGCATCTCATAGATCTTTTCGGAAAGTTTCCCTTCGTATTGCAGCAAAGCCAAATTTCTTGCCTTGTCGCACGAAGCATTAACTGTATCGAGCACCGCCTCGGCCTGTATGAGGTCTATCTTGCCGTGCAATAATGCACGTCTGGTGAACTCACCGCGTACAGCAACTCGTGCGCCAAGTTCGATCAAGATCCTGACTATGCGGTCAATGATGAGTGGGTTACCGTGACACGATAGTTCGGCGACATCCTCACCAGTATAGGAAACTGGCCGGTGGAACAATGTAGCAAGTGCCTTGTCCACGACTTCGCCTGATTTTGGATCCACAACCGTGCCATGATAGGCACGCCGCGCTTCAAATTCGATCGCCGGATCCGACGGCATGAAAATCCTGCGTAATAGTGGAATCGTATCTCCGCCGCTGATTCTGATAACCGCAATGCTTGAACGACCAGGGGGAGTTGCGCAGGCAACTATTGTGTCAATGGGATTCATCGTTCGGAGCAATGATCACGTTCTTGCTTGCTCCCTTCCCGATGCTGTAGATTTTTACTCCTTTTATTTCACTCAGCTTGGTCTCGACGATCTGCTGTTCACGCTTGGTCAGGGGGTCGAGGGCCATCTCGCGTCCAGTTTGTAGTACTATCCGGGCAATAGCTTCCGCCTTTTTCTTCAAAAAATTCGTGCGGCGCATCCGGTAGCCACTAACGTCGATCAGGATCTTGAGATTAGGATGGAATCTCTTCATCAGCCGAGTGATGATATACTGCAAAGCCCAGAGAGTTTCTCCTTTCTTACCGATCAGAATGGCATCCGCATGCCGGGTCTTGATATTCACATAGAACCCCTTATCGTCCTTGGCAATGTTAATGCTCGGTTTGAATCCGCATCTTTCAAGAATGTATTTGGTCAACTCGAGAAGGTGCTGGCGAGGCTCTTTCACTTCCATTTTGATCTTCGTCTCCCCTTCTTCTTGAGAGATGATCTCATATTCGATTTCCTCTTGCCTCACCCTTAAAATGTTCAATCCATTTTCAATAGCTTCTTCGAGGTCTTTCCCTGACGCTTCAACCAGTCTCATTTTAGTCCTCCTCTCTTGATAACGAAATGTTCTATCAAAGTTAAAATGTTATATGTGAACCAATAAAGCTGTAGGCCTGATGGCAAACTTAAAAATATCCAAACCATGAAAATAGGCATGAAAATGACCATCAATCTTTGCCTGGGATCGACCGTCGTGGTGAGGGATTGAACCACCATCATGACACCCATGCTGATCGGAAGTACGTAGAACGGATCTCGTGCGGAGAGGTCCGTGATCCAAAACAGGAAACTTGCTTGCCGGAATTCGATCGAGGTCGTGAGCGTCCGGAATAGGGCAAAGAATATAGGCATCTGGAGAAGCAGTGGTAGACAGCCGGTAAATGGATTGACCTTGTATGTCTTGTAAAGGTGCATCATTTCCTGATTCAGGCGCTGTGGGTCGTTCTTGTATTTTTGCTGGATCTTCTTGAGCTCAGGTTGGATCATCTGCATCTTGTGCTGCGACATTATCATCTGCCTGGACAGTGGGAAGAAAACGATCTTGATCAATATGGCAAAGATCATTATGGCAAAACCGTAATTCCCGATCAATGAATAGATGAAATTCAAAACGGCCATTATCACCCTTGAGATTGGATCCCAGAATCCTCCAGATGCGATCTCCGCATATTCCTCCTCGTAGAGCGCAAGCTCTTTGCGGTCCATTGGCAGCAAGAGCACGCTGACATCGATATCGCCAGCGTTCTGGATCTCGGCGCCGTACCGGTCCTTCCCGCCGCCCATATAGTAGCACCCGAAGGAGGCGTTTTTTGCCTCAACCTTGTCCCCTTGATCTGAGAATTTGTAGAAGAACAACCGGTCGATCGACGCGTTGTTTTTTACCAACAACACAAAGTATTTGCTCCTCAAGGCGAACCAATCCACTGTACCGGTGTATTCGAACTTCTCCTTGACCTTCTTGGTGATGTTCTCCACTTTCTGGTTCTTCAAATAGATATTGAAATTTCTCAGATCATCGCCGCGGTTCTTCTTCTCCGTGACGTTCAAACCGGATTTGAGACCAAGAATCTGCGACTGGCTGTCTGATGATACATGGAGGGAAAAACCGTGAGCCCGGTCGAATCGATAAGTCTTAACTGTGGTCTTGCCCGAATGCGAATGTGTGAAAGTGACTGAATCTTCGTCCACCGTGTAATTAAAATCAGCCACCCTGGTTGTGCTGTCGCTAGCAAAACTCAAGAAAAGATTCTGCCCGGGAGGCACAATGTCCACATCATATTCTTTCAGATAGAATGATTTGACCGAGCCGCCGAAAGCGGAAAGTACCGTCCTGACGCGTTTGCCATCAATGACAATCGTGTCCTGCTCCGTAGGCATTATGATGTCCTGCGCGACCTCGGCCGGTCTGACGAGCGTATCCTGAACCGCCGGTTCGGGTGCAGTCGTTTGCTGTGCCGGACGGTTCAACATCGTCCAAACGAAAAGAATCCCTATTATGACGAGAAATGCCAGTGCTATGCGTCCGCGGTCACCCATTACAGCAGCTCCTTTTTCTTACCGGGTCAAATCCGCCGGCGCAGAACGGATTGCACCTCAATAGCCGCCATATGCTGAGACCCAGGCCTCTAAGCACACCATACTCGCGGATAGCATCGATAGCATAGGTCGAACAGGTTGGCTCAAAACGACAGACGCGAGGTAGGACCTTGCCGAATATCAGCTGGTATCCCCTGATTGCATATATCAATACGCTACTCATTCTCCCCCCTTGAACTTTAAAATGCTTTCCCGGGCCTCACGAAGCGTGATAAGACCCTCAGCATATATTATTGTGCTCTTCCCTTTAAAATAATCTCTGTTCATGCGATATGCCTCCCTTAAGATCCTTTTCACCCTGTTCCGTCTTACAGCTCCACGAATGTCCCTGGAGGCAATAAATCCAGTTTTCCGCTCGTCAGAAGCCAGGTAGATAAAAGTGAGTTTTCCGTACTTCTTTCTCCGCCCTCGCTTGAACAAATACCGTATTGCCGTGCTTGACCGAATTCTTTCAGTACGTGGGAGAATGTGTTTCTTTGATTCGCTATCTCTAGACGGCGACTTGACTATACAATGAGCCTTTTTCGTCCCTTTTTCCTTCTTCTTTTGAGGACGTTCTTACCGCCCTTTGTCTTCATCCGCTTGCGAAATCCATGGGTTTTTTTCCGTTTTCTGCGACTCGGCTGATAGGTGCGTTTCATTCGGTAATTATATCCACCAGACAGAACAAGTCAATATACTTCTCGCGCATTGCCCTTGGATACCAATTTCTCGCTTCAAAACAATGTACAGCATACACAAAAATGTTGACTAAATAAGATATATGCCTATAATAAGGACAATGAAAGAGGAGGTCGATCAAATAGCACTCGGCCTGACCAAGGCCTTCAAAGCACTGCAAATGTACGGCATGAACCACTCATCCTTCCGTAATTTTTACGTGCCGTTCTACGAGAGAATGGCCGATTTTCTGCACAAATACAACCAATTGGGCTTCCAGATCGACAAGTTCACGATACTCCACGGCAATCGCATTGTCTACAAGGAAGAGGAAATGGACCTGAGCGTTGCCTTCAAACTTTTCAAGGACGGCGTGCGGAACGTTGAATTTCTTGGCGGCTTGACCAGCGATGAGCTGCTGCTTTTCATGGACGTCATCAGTCAACCGGCGAAAGAATATGATATTGCCTTGGGTCTATGGGAATGCAATTTTTCCCATATAACCTTCTATGTGGTGGAGGAGGAAGAAGTCGTTGATTACCGAATACCAACCGTGCCCGTGGAATATGTTGACTATGACGAAAAATTGAAGCAGCTCATATTAAGGGAAAAAATCGACATCGATGCGGTGATCATTCCAGACCTGAAGCCGGATGAAGTCAGGAATTTGATGAAAAATATTACGGATGAAGAGAGGGTAGCGATCCTGCCGATGGTCATCAAGACACTGACCGATTTTCTTCATACCGAGCGCTCGCATGAGGTGATCGAGGGGCTGATCGAGATCCTCGAGAATTGCGTCAACGTGAGAGATTTCTACAATGCCCGACGCATCGCATATAAGCTGCGAGACTACCCGGAGATAAAATTCCTGGACCGTTTTGAGAATGCTACTACTATCATGGGTTTCAGGCCTGTGCTCAACATACCGCAGAACGAGCTCTTCAACGAATTCCTGGCATTCATTGGATTCTTCAGCAAGAGATCCATTCCTTTCCTAATGCAATTACTGCCGTTCGTGGAGAGAACCGACCGCTTGAATGCGATGCGCCATCGTATTGCTTATATTGCACAGGACGATACTTCGCCGCTTGCCGAATTTCTCAAGAACGATGACCCGGCTGTGCTCGTCAGTGTGACCGCCATTCTGGGTATCATGAAGGTAGACGATGCCAAGACATTGCTCGCGCCGCTCGTCACCCATCCGAACGAAGCAGTTAGGCTTGAGGTCATAGAGGCCTTGGGCAATATCAAACAACCCGCACAAATTGCCAGGTTCATGGTCGACCCGTCGCAGACGGCCCGTATCAAAGCCCTACATTTGCTCGGTAAGCTCAAATACCCGCAGGTATATCCTGTGTTGCTCGACAAGATCAGGAACAAGAGTTTTCTCAATCTTGATTTTGCTGAACAGCGCGAATACTTCAACTATCTCACTGCCAACGCGGACCACAATCTCGTACACATACTGAAGAACCTGTTGTTCAAGCGCAAATGGTTCGGCCGAAAAAAGTACCGCGTGATCAGGCGCTTGTCAGCCATGGCTCTCGGTCAGATGTCGAGCGAACAGGCGCTTGAGGTTTTGAACAAGGGCCTTACGAAACGCAATGCAGACATCAGGACGTCATGTGAAATGGCACTGAAAGCGAAGGCGAAGTGAGTATATACATTACGGGTAAAGCGATCGTCGGTCTGCTCTACCCTCTTTTCAAGGCAGTGCAGGTTTATGATATCAACAACGATGTAGTACTTAACAGTGCGAAGAAATTTATTGACTTTGTTGAGAACCAGTTCACAACTATTTCGAGCCTTGAGTATGTCCGCTACCGCGACTATATATTCTTCAACAAACAGCGCCTGAAGTACGAGATCGACAACTATGCGAATCTGACCTTTCTCAACAACCAACTGAAGAACCTGCGTATCAAATCGATAACGTTCCTACCCGGTATCAACCAACAGGAGATCATCGATTTTGCTGACATTTTCAGAATGGACAAGGTCACATTCCTGAAACAATTCGTGCTCAAGAGATACCCGCACATAAAGGTGGAGTTTCTTAAAGCTGGCGAAGAAGAAGAAGAGCTGGTGGAGGAAAGTGAAGCCACAAAGAAGACCTATTTTAAGGCGCTGAAAGTTACGAAGAACTTGATGCAAAATCTCTGGACCGGAAGGCCGGTAGATGTGAAGAGTTCGCGCCGTATAGTATACAGCCTGGTCGACTCCATCTCGCGAGACGAGTTCGGCATTCTATCTCTCACCACAATAAAGAATTTTGACGAATATACCTTCAACCATTCGCTGAACGTCGGCATCCTCTCGCTGGCATTGGGTCAGAGGATCGGGCTCGATAAAAAGAGTCTGGCCCGGCTCGGTACATCGGGAATACTGCATGACATAGGCAAGGTTGAGATACCCAAGGAATTGATCAATAAGATACAGAAGCTGACTGACCAGGAATGGGAGACCCTGAAACTACACTCTAACTTCGGGGTACGTGAGATACTCAAGACCCGCGGACTCGACGATATCGCGATGTATGCCATCACTGTCGCCTACCAGCACCACTGGAACTTCGACGGCACTGGATATCCCCTGCGTGAAAGAGAGGAATCCCCGACATTGTTCTCCCGTATCGTCCGTATCTGTGATAGCTACGATGCAATGACCACGGCACGCACCTATCAACCTGTCCCCTATCTGCCCCATTTTGCACTACGGGTCATCTGGTCAAACCAGAACCGTCTCTTCGACCCTGTCCTGGCGAAAGTGTTTGCCCAGCTCCTGGGCGTTTATCCGGTCGGCAGCTGTCTCGAACTGAACACTGGTGAAGTCGGTCTGGTCATGCGTCAGAATGTCAGCAATATCGACCTCCCTATCGTGAAGATAATCATCGACCGTGACCATAACAAGGCCGATGGCAGGGTGGTCGACCTTGCCATGGAAATGGAAACCAAGATAGTCCGACCAACGTATCCGCAGATCTACGGTGTCAACCCGGCCGCTTATTTCCTGTAAGCTCGGACCGGATATCAAGCGTAGTCATTGAAATGCGCAGACTGGTAATTGATAACCAAACAACACTGCTCGAGGAACTCAGGCGCATGAAAGTTGATCCCGAGGCCTACGCATTGTTCGTAGCCAAATCTCAACACATGGCTTTGAAGTTCGACGAGTTGTCGTGTGCACAGGTGCATATTCTCAAACAAACCGCGCTTATCTGTGGCGCTGATGCTGCAATACCGAAGCGAGCATACCGTGGAGGCCGTGGCATGCGATTCCCCCTCATCCTATTCGCCAACCGCCGCGAGATCGAGAAGATCGAAGAACGACTGCGCGCGCAACCATGGATGAAGCCAGTGTCTGACCGTCTGAAGAATGCGCTCGCTGAGGATATGAAACCTTGCTTGAGGATCGGTCGAAAGAAGATCGAGTTCGACCGGACTTATATCATGGGTATTATCAATGTTACCCCTGATTCCTTTTACAGTGGTAGCCGCTACACTGATAATTCGATCATTGAAAGGGTGGCCACCGAAATGACCGCGGAAGGTGCTGATTTCATTGACATTGGCGCTGAATCCACACGCCCCGGCAGTGAACCGGTGGATGAAAAAGAAGAGTTGAGGAGGTTGAAACGCGCTCTCACTGCCGTGTTGAAGCATACGAATGTGCCGGTATCTGTGGACACCTACAAATCAAAGATTGCATCAATGTCCCTTGACCATGGCGCGAGTATGATCAATGATATCTCCGGTCTCTGTGCTGATCCTAAGATCGCCCGCGTCGTGGCGCGAAAAGGCGCGAGCATGATCATCATGCATATGAAGGGTAGGCCAAAAACAATGCAGAGAAACCCCCAGTATAATGATCTAATGCACGAGATATACCGCTTCCTGGGCGCTCGGATGGCGTATGCTGTACAAGCAGGCGTGGATCAGGAAAGGATCATCCTGGATCCCGGGCTGGGATTCGGCAAACGCATGGAGCATAACTATGTTATCATGAGACGGCTTGCCGAACTGCGGGATCTGGGCAGACCCATCATGGTCGGCCACTCCCGCAAATCCTTCATTGGTAAACCCTTTAGGCTGGCGCCTGAACAAAGACTGGAAGGAAGCTTGGGCGTTCAAGCCCTGCTCATCAAGAACGGCGCGTCAATACTTCGTGTACACGATGTGGTAGAAGCGAAAAAAGTCGCTGCTTTAGTTGACCTTATTGAGCGATGAAGCTACTTGGTTTCTTGCCGATCAGAGCAATAGACATAATAGATATTATTGTCGTGGCCTTTCTGCTCTATGCTTTCTTCAGATTCATTAAGGGCACAAAGGCGACCTCCATATTGGTGGGGCTTGTGCTCTTCTTCATCATTTCTTTCGTTTCCCGATGGCTGGATCTCAAAGCGCTCTCCTGGATCATGAATTCCATCCTCGCGCTCTGGGTGGTCGCATTCGTTATTGTATTCCAACCAGAGATACGCAATGCACTAGCGCGTATAGGTCGCCAGCGTCCAATAAAGTTTTTCCTCAAATTAGAAGAGGTCGGAGTCATCGGCGAGATAATCGACGCGGTCAGGAAGATGTCCGACGAACACATCGGAGCCCTGATAGTAATACAGAAGAACATCGGGCTGAAAGACATAATCGACACCGGAGTGCTCATAGAGGCCCAGGTCAATTCATCACTACTGCGCACGATATTCTTCCCTGAAACACCATTGCACGATGGAGCATGCGTCATTGAAGGTGATAAGATAATCGCGGCCGGCTGTGTTCTCCCCCTTAGTGAAAACCCCAATCTCGGTATCACGTACGGCCTCCGGCACCGCGCGGCCCTGGGCATGGCTGAGCAAAGCGACGCATTGTGCATCGTAGTATCAGAGGAGACGGGGAATATCGCTTTTGCTTATCGGGGCAAGCTCGTCACAAAAGTGGACATTGAGACGTTAAAGAAATCAATGGAGACCATACTCCAGGAATGAGATCCGGCCTGTGTGCATGCTTGCTTAAAGCATTGCATAGTAAAACCATATTCTGAGCCAGTTACGATGTTGTGCAATATTGGAATTCAATAAAAATTAAAGGCGGAGGCTTCATGCAAACAAAATATATCATCATCATTGCAGTCGCTATTGTCGTGTTGCTCGGTGTAGTATTCGGCATCAGCATGCGGGTACAACCGTACGGCGGCAATGTCGGTGTCGTTGAGATCAATAACATTATATATTCTTCAAAGAACGCGGTCAGAGCTTTGAAGACGTTCGGGGATGACCAGTCGATCAAGGCGGTAATACTCCGGATCAACTCTCCGGGAGGTATTGTTGCTGCATCTCAGGAGATCTATGACATGGTAAAGCGTGTGCAAGAGGAAAAACCCGTCATATCGTCGATGGAGTCGGTAGCTGCATCCGGTGCATATTACATAGCATTGCCGAGTGATGTAATCGTTGCCAACCCCGGAACCGTCACCGGGTCGATCGGGGTAATAATGGAATGGCCTGTCCTGGAAAAGCTTCTGCAAAAAATAGGTGTTGAATTCGAAGTGGTCAAATCAAAAGAGCATAAAGATATCGGTTCAACCTACCGTCGGCTGACCGAAAGGGAAAAGCAATTGATGCAGGAACTGGTCGCTGACGTTTACGACCAATTCGTTACGGTCACCGCCGAGCACCGCGGCATGACCCTGGATAGTGTAGCCAAATATGCGGACGGCCGGGTCTTCACCGGACGTCAGGCGCAAAAACTGGGATTCGTCGATTCGCTGGGCTCTTTCGAGGTTGCAGTCCAGATCACCGGCGATCTGATCGGTGTCCCAAAACCCAATCTTGTCTATGCACCCAAACGGCTGAGCCTGATAGAGGTACTTACCGCCCCTATGGAACACGTTGCCCTGCCCAAGCTGTATTTCTTGTGGCGGTAAGAGACCCCTTGAATAACAGACACCGCTTACTAATACCGCTACTGGCTCTGTCGATCATTTCCTGCCGTCGGGACCGGACCCCTGAACTCGCAAATTACCTGCAAGAGGAAAAGAAGCTGCGGGATGGCATAAGCAACAGCGCTGCGCTTGAGGATAGCATTGCAGCAATTCAAGAAAGATACGGAATAAGCCTGGACCAAGAGCTCTCACGCCTGAGTACGAACCCCCCTGAATGGCTCAGACTGCTCAGATCTTTGAAGCATGAATAAGATATTTGGCGTGATCGAAGGGTTTTACCGCCGCCCCTACAAGTTCGATCAAAGAATGGACCTGATCAATTTTCTCTCAGAACTCGGTCTTAATACTTATGTCTATGGGCCAAAGGCCGATCCGTACCACCGGAGAGAGTGGCGTAAGCAATATCCAAAGAAGATGCTGCATGAATTTGCGCGGCTGAATGACTTAGGAAAAAGAAAAAGCGTCCGTGTCGTCTATGCACTAAGCCCGGGCCGGGCACCAGAATTGCCTGCCGTACGCGCGAAGATCGCTGGCATGCTCGACACCGGGATCAGGCACTACAGCATATTCTTCGATGATATCAGAGTGCCGCTCAACCAAGAAACGGCGGAAAAACAGGTGGCGATCGTCAATGGCATCTATGAACATCTGCAAAAGAAGACGCGAGAACACTCGCTCTCATTCTGCCCCACACAGTACCGCGGCTTCAAAAGGACTCCGTATCTGGATTACGTAGCGGCCAACACCCATCCCATGGTCGATGTCTTTTGGACGGGTAAATACGTTGTATCTCCCCGGATTACCGAGAAAGATATCAGCCGGATAACCCGCATCCTGGGCAGACCCGTACTCATCTGGGATAACATCTTTGCCAATGACTATATTCCGGGCAAGATCCTTTGTTTCCCCTACCGTTACCGGGCACCAGGTATCACCCGCACCATAAAAGGCATATTGATAAACCCGATGAACAATTATCTGGCATCTAAACCGCTGATCTATACAGCCGCCCGGTTCTTCCTGGATCCTGGCAATTACAGTCCGGCAAAAACCTGGAAACAGGCCATCCAGAGCACACGCGATGTCCATCTTCGTTGTTCATGAACACCACACAAAACGCCGGCATTGGGATCTGCGCCTTGAAAAAGACAATGTCCTGAAATCCTGGGCAATACCTAAAGAACCACCAACAGAACCTGGAATAAAGCGGCTCGCCCTGCAGGTAGAGGACCACGAAATGGAATACGCTGATTTTGAAGGCGAAATAGCCGAAGGCGAGCACGGTTCAGGAAGTGTATTCATATGGGATCGCGGTGAATATGAAACATTAGAATCAACAGATATCAGTATGAAAATAGACCTTTATGGTACTATACTTCAAGGAATTTATGTACTTTGTAGGTTCCCCAAAGCAGGCGAAAATGCCTGGCTTTTCTTTAAAACAAAGGCCACCGATCACCACAAATCAACGGAAACCGGTTGACTTTTCCGCGAACAGGGATATAATAGACAAAGGAGATTAGACAATGCAAGATCCAAAGCAACAATTGAATATCGAGATAAGTCCAGAGCAATCAGAAGGCATATATGCCAACGGAATAGGCATTCACCACACGCCCTCAGAATTCATCATGGATTTCCTGCGCCTTTTGCCTGGTGCTCAGAAGGCAAAGGTATTTTCCCGGATCATCATGACGCCTCAGAATGTACTTCTGTTGAGAAATGCGCTGGATGAAAATATAAAGAAATATGAGGAACGATTTGGAAAGATCAAAATCTTCGGCAAAGAAGAAAAAGAAATCGGTTTTAAAAAAGACAATTGATTTCTTCGTAAAGACCGATTTTCACGCTTATCTGGTTGGCGGCTATGTCCGCGATTCCACACTAGGCCGCGAATCGGTTGATATAGATGTCGTGGTCGAGGGCGACGCGGTGAAGATTGCGCGTAAACTAAATACAGAATTAAAGGGTAAGCTCACCTGTCACCCAGAATTCGGCACGGCTTCGATCAGCATTAATAGTCACCGCGTTGACTTGGCTAGTGCAAGGACAGAAAAGTACCCAGCACCGGCACACCTTCCCCACGTCTATCCTTCGACAATAGTCGAGGATTTGAACCGGCGGGATTTCACGATCAACGCGATCGCCATGTCGATCTCAAAAGAGAACTTCGGTGAAATATTCGACCCATTTGAGGGAATGAACGATATCAAGAAAAAACTGATAAGGATCCTTCATAAGAACAGCTTCACGGATGACCCGACGCGTATATTCCGGGCCCTGAGGTACAAAAACCGCTTCGGGTTCAAACTCGAGGATGACACCGAGCACCAGATGCGGGAGGCGATAAGGAACGGTACGGTCGACAATCTTAGCGGTCAACGCATGCTCAACGAATTGCAGCTCATATTCAAAGAAGATACCTTTCAGAACACAGCTGATGACCTTGTCCATTACGGTGTATTCCCTATTAAGCGCAATGATATCAGAATGCTACCTGAATCTAATAGACATGCATTTTACTACTTCATCTCAAAGCTTACAAAGAACAGAGTCCCGCTAACAAAGGAAGATCAGCGAATTGTTTACGATTTTCGCAGCATGAGTGACATCATTGAAAAATTGCAGAAAACGACGAAGAAGAGCAACATTTACGACCTCCTATCCCCTATTGCACCCGATGTGGTCGAAGCTCTACCAATGATCAAACCTGAACTGCGCGAAAAGATTTTGAATTTTCATCACTTGAGCAAGACGAAGCCTTTTATCACGGGTAAGGATCTGAAGAAATACGGCGTCAAACCTGCGAAGCAGTACACCCGGATACTGCACAAACTCTTTTCTATGCAGCTTGATAGGACAGTGCAGAGCAGAAGACAGGCACTTGCATATGTAAGAACACTCCAGAAGAAATGAGCACGCTGGTTGGTTACGTTATATCATTACCGGCCATCCTGATCGTAATCACGATACATGAATATTTCCATGGCTACGTAGCATTCCGTCTGGGTGATCCGACCGCGAAGTTTGCCGGGCGATTGACCCTGAACCCGCTGAAGCATATCGATCCCTTTGGATTTCTTGCATTTTTGCTCTTCAGGTTCGGTTGGGCAAAACCCGTGCCGGTCGATCCCAACAACTTCCGCGACATAAGAAAAGGCATGCTTTATACTTCGCTTGCCGGACCCCTGTCTAATCTGCTCTTTGCTGTGCCTTTTGGCATAATCATGCGCGTATTCCCACAACTGCTGCATAATAACATACTCCTGCCATTCGGCGGTATCATCGGATTTTGTCTGTTTTACAGCCTGATACTCTCAGCCTTCAACCTAATACCTATACCGCCGCTGGACGGTTCGAAAGCACTCTTCAGCCTGCTACCGTCAAACTTTGCCCACATTGAATACTGGCTTGAGCGCTACGGGTTCATGTTGCTCATCGGCCTGATATTCCTTGACCGTATAACCGGCATTCCTATCCTATGGGGATGGATCGGCCCCTATGTCACGTTCTTCGGACAGGCATTTGCCGGGACGGCGTCATTCTGGTCTTTTGTTCAACATTTCCTCACCTAGTAATGCAAAACCACTAATCCAATTATAGGAGAATTCTATGAGCAAAGGTAAGAAGATCGCGATCTTTGTGCTCATTCTAATAGTCGTCCTGCTGTCCGCTGGCTACTTTGCACTCCAATCATTTTTGACACCAACCAGGCTCAAGACAATTGCGCAAGGTGCGGCCACAGAAACATTGCAGCGGCCCGTTGACATAGGTCGGGTAGGCCTTCGCCTCGGTTTCGGCATTGGCATCAGCATCGGCGATATTTCAGTCCTAAACACAAGTGGGTTCAGTCCGGGACCGATGATCGAGATAAACGAAGCGGTTCTAAACCTGAGCCTCCTGCCGTTGTTCACACGCCGGATCGTCATCAACAGTATCGACCTCGAAGAAATGGTGCTCAACCTCGAACAGAATAAGAACAAAGAACTCAATTTCGCGGCGCTATTGCCCAGAGAAACCAAGGGTACTGGTTGGACAGTCTCCCTCTCACGTATAAAGATCAGCAGGGGGGAACTGCGTTACTACGATGCTATCACGGGCACCAGATATTCGGTAAAAGAAGCCAACCAACTCCTGAAATTCAAGGGTAGTGAAGTATCTGTGTCTGGCAACCTGACCGCGATAATCCCAAAGGCGCGCAATATTCCTGAACTCGATCTGAGAATAAGCAACGCTGTAGCATATGACACCATTAGCAAGAATATCGACATCGACCGTATCTCAGTCAGTACGGATCCAGTACAGCTGACAGCATCGGGTGTCGTGGAAAAAAGTTCAATATTACAGCTTGATGGTACGCTAAAGATCGGGGACATTGCTAAGTTGACGAACCTCATACCAGAGGGCATGCAACCAGAAGTCCTGGCGGGCGTCATACAAGGTGATTTTTCAATCAAAGGCACGGTCGAGAAACCGATCATTGGTGGACATTTTGAACTGCGGGACGTGAAGTTTGCGCCTAAAGGCATGGCGCGCGGCATCGAGAAAACCAATGGCTCGCTGTCGCTTGACCATTCTTCAGTCAAGGACGTTTCAATACAGGGTTATATCGGAAATACGCGCTTTAGCGTAGCCGGTGCCGTATCCGGCATAGACTCAAAGAACCCTACGCTCGATATCAGCGCGGATATCGATGGAAACCTCAAGGATCTACAGGGTATATCCCAGGATATGAAGGCAGTAACCATGAGCGGCGGACTGGTTTCCAAGATCAAAGTCCAGGGCACACCAGCAAAACCGCAGTTTGCCGGTAGTATTAAGATCAGTGATGCAATTATTGATGGCATTGGACTAAATCGACCGATCAGTAAAATGGATTTCAACGGACGCCTACAGCAAACCTCCTTGAGGATAGAAAGCTGCAACGGTCAGATCGGGCGCTCGGATTTTTCTTTTACCGGGCAGATCTCTGATTTCAACAAACCAGGCATCGGGATAGATATTCGCTCCAAGTATATTGACCTCGATGAACTAATGCCGCAGCCAAAGAAAGAACAAACATCACAAGGTCAAGCCGCACCGATCAATGTTCAGGGCTCGGTGAGCATCAACCGGATGACCGGCATGGATATGGAGTTCAAGAATGTCAACGCCGCGTTCAAATACGAGAATGGTGTGATCGACTTGAAGGACGGCCGTGCACAATCTTTTGATGGCGACGTGTTCATTGATCTACACTACGATTTCAAAAAACCAGAACCATATCAGCTATCGACGCGCATGCAATCTGTATCATCAGAAAAGATCCTCCAGCGTATCCTGCGGTTCAATCGTTTGCAGGGTAAACTCACCGGTACTGGGAAATTCCAGGGGCGCGGGTTGGATAAAAAATCCGTCGTTTCCAACCTGGATGCAGCCGGCAATCTTAAATTCACTGACGGGAAATTCACAAATTATGTCCTGCTTACAAAAATGCTCGACTGGCTTGGCATGAAGAACTATCAGAACGTCGAATTCAATAGCATGCAATGTTCTTACACGATAGCACACGGCAAGGCGCAAATCGAAGGTTTAACACTGACCTCGCGTACTGGCGATTATCTTGTCGAAGGCACGATCGGCCTTGACGGAAGGGTCGACCTGGCAGTCGCGGCAACTCTATCAAAGAGCAACTCGGACATCGTTAAACGCTATCACGGCGATTGGGTCTTCTTCGTTGATAAGCAAGGTAGAGCGGTGATCGATTTCATCATTAATGGAAAACATGATTCACCGACTTTTAGATTGGACACTGGCAAGATGAAGCAGCGGCTCAGCGGTAAGGTCAAAGACGAATTCGAGCAGAAAGTAAAGGAATTTCAGCAGAGGATCAAAGACTGGTTCAAGCAATGACCGGACATTGCCGTAATGCCTGAGCTCCCTGAAGTAGAGACGATCCGGAGAGAACTCAGACCAAGAATACGTAGCAAGCGAATAGTTGCCTGCAGGATCATCCGCGCCGATGTCATTGCCCACCCGACTCCAGAGGACTTCTGTCAATCGATCACCGGTGAGAAGATCACCGAGGTTAGCAGAAAAGCAAAATACCTGATACTTGAATTGACCAATGCCAAACAACTTATCTTCCACCTCCGCCTCTCGGGGACCATGGTCCTTGCTCCACTCAAAGCCCCGCTTGAAAAATTCACACGCCTGGCTTTTGAGTTAGACGACCAGCAGTTATTTTTCAACGAACCAAGGGTGCTTGGCCGTGCATACTTGCTCAAGACAGGCGAAAAGCCTGGTAACCTAAAAGGTTTTTTTAACCTGGGCTGCGAGCCGATATCCGTAGATTTCAACGCTGCATACCTCAAGAAGAAGATCAAACATCGAAAAGCTCATGTAAAATCCTTGTTGCTTGACCAGAATATCTGCGCAGGCATGGGTAATATTTACTCGGATGAAGCCCTGTTTCGTGCCGGGATAAGGCCGATGCGCAGGGCATACCGCATAACAAGCAGGGAGATGGACAAACTGATCAAGGCACTCCGGGATGTCATCAATGAGGGAATCGAAAATTTCGGGACCTCAGTTGCGGATTACCATCGGACCGATGGTAAAGACGGGAAATTCCAGAACTTCCTGTGTGTATATGGCCGTGAAGGCGAGCCGTGCTGCAAATGCGGCAGAACAATCGTCGCCAAAAAGATCGGCAACCGCAGCACGCGCTATTGCCCGAAGTGTCAGAAGTGACGACCTAAGCCACTTAGTCATAAGTCACTCGAACTCAGAACTCAGTGACTAGCTGTATTTAGATTGTACTATGTAGTACTTAGAAATATCAAAACTTGTTTCGAATTGCGAACTGCGAAAACACAATAGCGGATCGGGATATCAGAGAATCAGCAGGCAGGACATCAGAATAACAGAATATCAGGAACGAATCGGCGGTCTGTAATCTGATACCCTGATCTCCTGGTATCTTCCATGCTGGTACTCTGATCATCTGATATCCTCTGTATGTTTGATTCATCAAAGAACCCAATGAATTGGGCAGCTACAAGTTTCTAGGGTTGCGCATCGCGTTAAGCGT
>Ga0209536_100003372_pt1 | contig 25702 bp, 22 predicted proteins | sample DeeMarSeWOR28_12_FD_187461 | JGI IMG/M metagenome (GOLD analysis project Ga0209536, IMG submission 187461) | Marine sediment microbial communities from White Oak River estuary, North Carolina - WOR-2-8_12 (SPAdes) (version 2) | ecosystem: Environmental > Aquatic > Marine > Intertidal zone >...
GGAATTAGTATTGGCATAATTCCAGAAATTATTCCTGCAGTCAATCCTGCAATTCCCAGACTATGTGCGTATTGTTCTGTTGTTTCTGGGAGCAGTTGGTTGAAAGCACTAAGATAACTGAACACACATCCGAGCAAACCACCTACCTGCGCCTATAATAATTGATAAGAGGTGTTTCTTTGGATTCATCGAATCTTCCTACTTGAGCTGTCCGCCTCATTTTTGTTATCATTATGGGCTAATTTAATTCATATAGACTTCATTTCTAACCTGCAAGTAGCCATTTGGATTACTTGCAATATTTGTCACTAGATGCAACTGAAGCTTCAAGCGCTCTCGGAAGAGATCTGATCTCACTCATCAAATATCAAAGGAGGCGGTGGAACAGAGAGCTTTTTCTTACGTGCGATATATTTTTCTCTTCCCATCTCAGCTAGTTTTTGTCTTCCAGCTTCTCTAATTTTGTTAAAGCTTTCATTCACTCGATCATATGCACCACGTAATAAGAAAACGCTTAATGAAATTTGCAACTTCATTTTTGACACAGGTGGAGGGTTTTCATCTCTGGTTATGCTTTCAGGTATTACATGGTACCACTTTTCGAAAGGGCTTTCTCCAAACTGCGTTAAAGGCATATCTAGACCCACTTCCTCCTCATCGGTCCATGTTATATCCATTGGTATCCATTTCCCATCTAGAAAAAGTTCTACGCATCCATGAGTGAAAGCAGGGGCTTTCTCATTAATCTCTTTAGCCAAATCAGGAGCTACTTCCTCAGCAACCAGTTGTATGAATCCCCCTTCCATTTTTTGTTTATAGGAAACGAATCTAACTGGAATACCTGCTACTCTGGCTAATGCAGCTAAAACCATTGTCTTGCTGAAACATAGTCCATAACCTTTCTTTAGAATATTGGCTTCCCCTACTGGGGGACTCTCCATATACCAATATATGTTATTTTTTACGTAAGTGTATGCTGCTTTTGCATAAGCTATCTTGCTTTTTTCTTTCATACCAAGTCTCATAGCTAACGCGATAATCTCGGGTGCATAGGGGTTAATCTCTTTGGAAGCGCGAAGATACTTTTCAGAACTCCTTGGAACCTCAGTTATTGTGTCAGCGGGTACCTCTAAATTTCTGGATGGATTGTATGGAGCCCAAGGTCGTTGAAATTTTTTAATGCGTCTCCACAGAGCACCCAGATTCCACGTTACGAACACAGTGAAAACTTTTTGAGGCTTTCGCCTAAGCATAAGTCCAGCAACTTCAGCCATAGTTCTCAACCTATACAGAATAATATACTTGGGGGACGCAGGAGCATGGTGATTTATACACCAAGCTCTTGCTTAGCTTGATCCCAAAGTCGTGTATCAACCATGTCTGCAACTGTAATTTCTTCTTTCTCTAACCATTCTGCGTTTAGCTTCATGGAGTATTCAATGTCATCAAGTGGCATGCCAGGAGTGATCTTGTATGGCGCTCCGTATTCATTTGTAAAACCATAGTCGTATATCCACTCTGCATAATCTGGCTCCAATCCCAAGGTATTAATGCCATATTCTATGGCTTCGTCTCGGTGCTCCATCAAGTAGGTTTGGCTTCGATAAAGGGCTTTTATGAAGTCTTTATAAGCTTCGAATTTTTGTTCAATCCTAGACTCATCACATGTGAGGCCACTCATAAGGATTTGCGGAAACGCATCTGCGAATTTAACTAGATGAGTTCCTCCCATATTAAGAAGTGTGAAACCGATTGATCCAGCAGAGACGGCATCAAATTCGTCATTCTGAAAAGCAGGTACCAAACCATCTATGCTAACGAAGACTTCATCATAGTCTTCTCCCAGCGTCATTCCATTATCTGGCATAAGGAAATCGCATAATATATCAGCTTCTGAGCCTCTGCCAACGTAATGAGCCATAGTCTCGATATCCTGAACCGTGTTTATACCGGGGCGGCCAATGAGAGAAAATCCAGCAAGGGAATTAACATAAATAATCCGAAGTTGTGATCCACCAGCTAACTGAGCGCGCACTGCATCTCCCGTTCCGGTAAAGAAATCTGCTTCACCACTTACTACTGCTTGCACCATTTCAGAGGAACTTCTCACTGTTACAATTGATACATTCAAATTATACTCATCAAAATATCCGGCGTCTTGAGCGTATGGGATTTCCCAGTAGCCATACTCGACTGGAATAGGTGAGACCAAAACAATGGTTCGATCTTGATCGACGGAAGGGATATTGGAAAGCCAGTACCAGAGCCCAGCTCCCACCAACACTACAACTAACGTTACACCTAAAATATGGATTCTCTTCAATATTTTCAATTCTCCTTAGAAAATCAAACGATGAAGGACAAATATAAGTATTGAGAAACTAATTTATAGAAGCAGGTTATAGAAATTGGTTCTACCACCGCTTCTTCTCGAAATACTTTATGATTTCAGTTAGAAATATGGTCAATCCTGATATTATCAGAACCCATGCTAATATTCCACTTACGTTGTATCGTCCAGCTTCATAGGCGATCATAAATCCGACTCCATGTGTTGCAGCAAAAAACTCGCCCACCACAACCATTATGAAAGCAAGTGACAAACCTATTCGGAAACCCGCTAGCAAATAGGGCATTATTGATGGGATGAACACTTCCACAACCATGGATAGCTTATTTGTCCCAAAGGTTTTTGCCATATCAACCATTAGAGGATCAATGTTTTTCACACCTTGATAAGTATTAATTAGAATCGGAAAGAGGCTGCCTAGGAACACAAGGAACATTTTTGAGCTCAAGCCAATTCCGAAGATCATTATTACCAACGGCATAAGCGCGATTCGGGGTACCGCGTTAAAAGCCGATATATAGGGATCAAGAAGATTCTCAACGGTCCTCGATCTACCCATAATTATTCCGATTGGTAATGCTATTGCTCCTGCAAACACATAACCTACTGCTAACTCAAATAGACTGACAGAGATATGATCAAAAAAGTCTGGGCTAGTAACAATCTTGTACAAAGATTGTAATATAGTTGAGGGCCAAGCAAAGAATAATGGATTCAATAGGCTGGCTTGTCCGATAATTTCCCAAATTATGCAAAGAACTGCAGCAGAAGAAGCAAATAACAGTATTTTCTGATATTTAATAAAAAAACCTGAATTCATTGTTTTCACCCATTATTTTTTATTAAACTCCAGACAACATGCCGAAGTTCCGCAAACTCGGGGGACATTTTTTGGGTATATTCTCTAGGTCTGGACAAAGTGACTTTTACGATTTCCTTTACTTTCCCAGGTCTATGAGTCATTACTGCTATTCTATCTGAAAGATAAATTGCCTCTTCGATGCTGTGAGTTGAGAAGACAACAGTTTTTCTTTGGATTTCCCATATTCTGAGGAGTTCATCTTGGAGATTCTCCCTTGTTTGCGCGTCTAATGATCCAAAAGGTTCATCCATTAGCAAGATTTCTGGATCAACTGCGAGAGCTCTGGCAATGCCAATTCTTTGACGCATTCCACCTGATAGTTCATCTGGATAGTACTTTTCAAACCCTTCAAGACCAACAAGCTTTATCAAATCCAAGGCTTTTGCCCTACTTTTGTCTCTTCCTTCTTTCATTTCAAGTCCGAATTGTACATTCCTTAAGGCATTTCTCCACGGCATCAGTACAATTTCCTGGAATACCATAGCGCGGTCCGATCCTGGAGCTGTGATTTCACTTCCATTAATTGTAACTTTCCCTGAAGTTGGTTGAATTAAACCTGCCAAAACCCTTAGGAAGGTGGTTTTTCCACAACCACTTGGTCCAATAACGGAAAAAAACTCGTGTCTTTTAACATTCAGATTGAAATCATCAAGTGCAACACATGAATTGGAGTTACCACTAAAAATCATCTGCAGGTTTCTTGCACGAATGAATTGGTCCAACTCATTCCCTCATCATTTGATGGTTATTCTCTTTCAATTATGCACTGGCGACTTCTTCTTTCATGAGTTTCCTCATCATGGCCGCGCATCCGCCCTCCTCAAGTCCTGGCATTCTTGAGACGGGGGGACTCAAAACTGGTCCTGGTCTGCCACAGACAGGACAATTCTCCAGTAATTTGACTCTGTCTTCTGACATAACATATGCTGGATAGGCGATTGGAACAGGATCAATGAAAGCCCAACGACCCAATTCTCCATAGCCCACAGCTTCAAAATTATCATCTAGAACGAACGGTTGAATTAGCGAATAGGCTATATGATAGTAATGACCTTCGCATGAAGGAAAAGCGCAGACTTTTTCAGCCATTCCATAAACATCTCTGCAGTTCTCACTGGGGATTCCAAGTACTCGCTCAATTCGACTATAAAGGTTCTCTAGACTGACCCCTTGCCAACCTCCTCCTCCAGTTCCAACAGTCCACCCCTCTCCTAGTCGAAGGTCTTTTCCTGAAGCTTCGATTTCTCCAAGAAACTCATTTATCAGGTACGGTGGTCCTTGAAGTTGACCATTCGGTTCTTTCCCTTTTAAGTTATCCAACAATTGAAGGCGCTTTATGTTAGCATTATCTTTAGTTTGTTTCTCGACTGGTGTTTTTCCTTTCTCTATTCCCATAAGAGTTTTGGTGGTTTCTGGTGTAGCTTTGACTTCCAAGATGTGGTGTATTCGCTCTTCTGCATATAACGTGGTAATGTCACCTCCATGAGTGTGAGCAATTGACCAGTTGGAATGTAGCTTTCTTGGATCTAAACCTAACCCAAAAAAGCATGCACCAGACTGATGTCCTTCCAATCGGTTGAAATGTTCACGGTAGTGTGCTTCTCTCATCAGTGTTGTCGGGTCTCTAGGGAGCATACTGCTATTACCAGTAGTTCCGCTGCTGAAGAGTATTTTAATGCCATATTGGTTGAGTTTGCCAATTATCTCCATATATGATGCGCCTTCAATCTTGGGGTACCTGATAGTGTCTGAACTTATCCCTCTCAACCATGGTATGAACAATTTGGGCTCTGGATACTGTTTGAAAACCCTTTGAGGTATCAAGGGAATCTCAGACAGATCTTGAAGTGTCTCTATGTCTTCGGGTTTAACGCCCCTTTGTTCACACAGGCTATTGTAAAAACGATTGTGGTGATAATCGAAATTGAATTTGTATCTTATCGCTTTGAGTCTCAATCTGTTTGCATCTTCGATTTTGACTCGAAATAGATCTTTAGCTCCATACAAAGCTTCATCTACGGGAGTCCAACTATCTCGAGGAGGTATTATATGCAAAAGTTCATAATGACGCATGTAGTTTTTGTGATTCTTTTGCGTAGTTTGCCAAATTAACTCGTTAATTTCATTGTTCATTTGTTACATCTCCCTCTTTTCGGGTAGAGCTTAGTCTACCAAGCAAAGTTAACAAAGCGAAAGCGCTTCTATCTCCCCAACTCTTTGAGTTTGTCCTGCCATCAAACTAAAGCATTTGTAAGGTGCAATATAAAAACTCAAGATATATAATTCTATAACTATCTTCTACCAAAATAGGGAACTTTAGGTGTACAGGTTGTTTCTATTCCTCTGTAGCCTGTTAGTGATGATTTTTAGATGCCAAGCTCTTGTTTGACTTGGTCCCAAAGTGTTGGGTCAATCAAATCCTCAACAGGCATTTCATCCAAATCATTATTTTCAGCACATAACTTCATTGTGTATTCTATGTCAACAATTGGCATACTAGGTATGACCTTGAAAGGGTCTCCGTATTTATTTGTGTAACCAAAATCATATACAAATGTGGCATAATCCAATTCTAGCCCCAAAATATCAGTAGCAAACTCTATTGCTTCCTCCTTATGTTCAATTAGGAAGCTTTGACTTCGGTAAATGGCTTTCATATAGTTTTTAATTGCCTCCCTTTTTTGTTCAATATTTGATTCAGTCCCAGCGAATCCTCCAGTATAAAATTGCGGAAACTCTTCCGCAAATTTGACTACTTGTTTTCCTCCCATTTTTCTAAGGGTAAATGAAATTCCCCCTGCAGAAGTTGAGTCAAAGTCTTGATTTTCGAATCCTGGTACAATTGCATCCATACTGATGTAGATCATATTATAATCCTCATTTTCCTCCATTCCATTTTTTGAAAAATACTTCCTTGCTAGAGTTTCACCATCACTTCCTCGACCTCCCGCGTCAGCATGAACCTTGATGTCCTCCACAGAATTTATTTCTGGACGTGCAATCATACAAAAAGGAGCTTTAGCAATAGCTAAGACTATCTTAAGGGGTGCTCCCGCTAATGCAGGTTTTATAGAATCGCCTACTGCATACATCAAATCTATCTCTCCAGATAGCGTCGCTTGTGTCATTTCAGAGACACTTCTAACCTCTATGTAAGAGACATTCAGATTATATTCATCAAAGATTCCTGTGTGTTCAGCGTAAAGATGATCCCAATAAGAGAGCCGAAACGGGAAAGGACCGGCTATAACTAGTTCTTCAGCACGTTGGTTTGAAGGCAAAAAGGAATAATAATACCAAATAGCCACGCCAACAAGGATGATTATTAGTACCAACCCAAGAATACTAACTTTCTTCAATCTCTTATCCCCAGTTTAATATTAATAATATGACAATTAAGTTATTCTTTGAATCATTTTAAAACTTTACATTACGTTCATTTGTCCAATCTGATTTTCCCTCAATCAATTAACTATTATTAGATCCAACTCAGATGTCAGCTACTTTCTGTTTCATGAGTTTTCTCATCATAGCAGCGCATCCCGCTTCCTCAAGTCCAGGCATCCTAGTTATGGGAGGACTGATTACTGGTCCAGGCTTATCACAGATAGGACAGTGCGCAAGTAACTTAACCCTATCTTCTGAAATAATATATCCGGGGTAAGCAAATGGAACTGGATCAATGAAAGCCCACCGACCTGATTCTCCATAGTTGACAGGATCGAGATTATCATCTAAAACGTAAGGTTGAATTACTGTATAGGGTATATGATAATAGTGTCCCTCACAAGATGGAAAGGCAAAAGTGTTTTCAGACATTCCATATATATCTCGACAGTTTACATCAGGGATTCCTAAAACACTCTCAATTCTTTCATAGAGCCTTTTTTTGGCTAGACCTAGCCAGCCTCCTCCTCCAGTTTGAACCATCCACTTATTTCCCAAGCAAAAATCTTTTCCAGTAACCTCAATTTCTTCCAGAAAAGCATTAATCATATATGGCGCACCATGGAGTAGTCCCTTGCGCTTTTTTTCTTTTAGTTCTTCAAGCAATTTCAATTGTTTCACGAGAACCTCATTCTCCTCTTTCTCGATTTGTGTTCTTCCTTTCTCTAGTCCCATAAGGATTTTGATTATCTGTTGGTTTGTTTTGATATCTCTAGTATGGTAAATCTGATTTTTCTTGTGCTTCGTAGTAATATCGCCTCCTAAGCCATGAGCTATAGACCAGTTAGGATGAAGCTTTCTGGGGTCTAAACCTAAACCAAAATAAAACATGTTGGGATGATAATCAATTAATTTCCAGTATGAAATTCGGTAATGTGCTTCCTTCATTAGTAACATGTAATCACGAGGTATCATTGAACTTTTGCCGGTTGTTCCGCTGCTGAAGAGTATCTTAATGCCATATTTGTTGAGTTTATCAATAATTTCCATGTATGATGAGCCTTCAATGCTTGGATACTTGATAATATCAGAGCCAATCCCTCTTAACCAAGGCACGAAAAGTTTTGGCTCTGGATATTGCTTAAACACTCGTTGTGGAATCAAAGGTATCTTAGGTAAGTCTAGTATTGTCTTAATATCTTCAGGGTTTATGCCTCTTTGTTCACATATGCTCTTGTAAAAACGGTTATGAAAATAATGGTGATTGAAACTAAACTTGATTGCATTAAACCTTAGCCTATTTGCATCTTCAATTTTTACTTCAAAGAGATCATTAACACCATATATCGCTTCATCAACCGGAGTCCAACTGGCTCGAGGGGGTATTATGTGCAAAAGTTCATAGTGTCGCATATAATTTTCATGATTCATTTGTGTGGTTTCCCAAATTAGCTGGTTGATTTCCATACTCATTTCTTGCCGTTTCCTCGCTTTTCAATGAAGATTATAAAACTGGGTTTATAATTTCTTCCTTGAAATGGTCTCTTCTCAAAGAAAATTGTCACAGTTGATCTATGAGTAAGGTCAATCGATTTTAATGCGAAGGTTTACCCTATTGCTTTGTTCAACGCCTTAGTGCGTCAACAATTTTGAGCTTAGAAGCGCGAAAAGCAGGATAAGCAGCACTGATAAGAGATGCCATGGTTGCAAGCAAAAGCGAAACCCAAATAGAATCGAATGGTATCGCATACGGTATTGGAAAACCCATTGCTTGCATGAAACCTATTGTAACTTGATTCAGAATTAAGCCGGCTATGATGCCGACGGCAGCGCCCGCGCCTGCTAGGACTATCGCCTCACCAACTGTTGATGCAACAACTTGAAGTCTGCTCATACCCAAAGATCGCAGAATGCCTATTTCTCTTCTTCGTTCGGAAATGTTCATCACCATTAGTGCTGCAACGCCAATGGCAGCGTTCACTACAGCGAACATTACAACCGCGTTCAGTATAGCAAAAGTCTTATCGATTCCCTCTCTAGCAGGATTTAAAGTGTCTTCAGTTGTCAAAGTGTTCAATTGATACTCACGGCCATATTCTTCTTCGACTCTATCTCGAACCAGGTTCACATCTTGATCAGGTTTAATCTTGGTAAAGAACAAATTAGCAGTATCATTGTAATCCGGAAAGGTATCGTTAAGGCTCTCATAGGAGATATAACTAGCCTCCGATAATGAGGAACTGTAGATGCCATGGTTCCACTCAAGCATGGAACCTACTGCTATGCCAACGACAGTGAAATTAACATTGGTTATTTCAAGCTGAGTTATGTTTATTGTTATGGTTGGGATTGTTCCGTCCCAGTCGTCTGGGATTGTTCCGTCCCAGTCGTCTGGGATTGTTCCGTCCCAGTCGTCTGGGATTGTTCCGTCCCATCCGTCAGGAGTGCCTGGAATTGAAGGCGCATACTTCGGGTCCAGAATGGTTATGGGAACTTGAATAAGTGATAATATTGGCATCTGTATTTCATCATCTACTGTAACATTAAGGCTTTTGGCGAGTGGGGCAGTCAGTATTATAGTGCCATTTGATTTCAGCTTTGAAAATACATCTTCAGGTGTATCATCACTGAACTTCATCGACATTACATTAGAATACTCTGAATCAATCGCAATTACCATGGAACTCGCGTTTGTGTTTGACTGGTTGTTTAGGAGATTAACCGTACGAGGGACAATCAATGTCGGTGCTACATTAGCTATCAACTCACCTGCGTCAGTCGACGCCAGGTCCGTTGCGAACGTTTTGTTCAGCGTTGTCTCAGAGGTGATAGTTAAATCAGCCGAGTAAAACGAATGAATTACGTCCTCTAATCCAGTCTTTACACCACTTTGAGCTCCAGCTACAACAATGATAAAACTCAACGTCATCCCAATCAAGGTGAAACAGATTGTACTTCGAAGCAAGTTTCGACCAATGTTTCTTGAGATTATCCTTCTGCTCCCTCTGAATAGTATTAGGATGCGTTCAAAGACTGGGCTGAGACCTCTCAACAGTCCTGCTGTCGAAGCAATCAAACCAACCATAAGCAATGGAACGATCGTTGCCCATACAAATATGTTTGAAAAACCCGCAGATCCAGATTGATTATTTGCAAGGTTGAAAACAAAGACACTGCAGACACTTATTGGGATTCCTGCTCCGATTAGCTTTAATGTAGTTCTTGATTTTCCAGACTTTCTAATTTTTGGTCGAAGAGCATTAATTATGTTGATTCTTGAAGCGAATATTGATGGAAACAGACCGCCGATGGCAGTTGCCGCTATTCCTATAACGGCGCCTAGTATGAAATGCCAAGATTTGAAAACAAAACTTTCTGCAGCGGGCATGAGTGCGGAGGAAAGCTGGGAAGAAAGAAATGAGAAGGCTTGAGCAAATGGAATGCCTAAGAATAAACCGATCATCACACCTATTATGCCTAGAGTTATGCTCTCAGAGAAGAACATCCAGAATATCTGTCTGTTAGAGGAGCCTACTGCTCTCAGTATGCCAATTTCAAATGTTCGTTCATTCACATTCAAGTATATCGTGTTTAGTATGAGAACAACAGCCACACATACAGTTAAGACAGACATTATCTGCAAGCCAGATTGAAAACCCATTGAGGCTTGGCCGATTGAGGATAAGATATTCTCTTTAACAGGCGTGATGACATATGCTATGCCTAGTTCATCTTCGAGATCTTTGACTACGTGTTCTGTGTTTTCAATATCGGTGACTTCTACGACGATGTAGTCAGCTTTGCCTTCACGATCAAAAATATGCTGAGCTTTGACTAGGTCAATAAAAACGGTGTAGGAACTACCTTGCCCCGCCCCTAATTGTTCAGGATAGTAAATTCCAACAACGTTAAATTCGCTCTCTTCTGAAGAGTTAGACTGCTCAAACAGGGGGTCACTAAAATTGTAAGTGATCGTTTTTACTTTTATAATATCACCTATAGTGAAATTGAGTCCTTCATCCACAATAACATCTGTGCCATTTACTTTAAGTGGTCCAATTTTCCTCATGTCATCCGAGCTAAGATAACTGAAGTCGGAGCTTGAGTCAACCCCTACCATTGTGGCGATAGTCCACTCTTCGTCAACTGGTTTCCAAATTTCCACTCGTTCACTGACTCTCTGAGACGCATTAGCCACATCGTTGGCTTCTGAGATGGTTTCCAGAAGACTTTGATTAAAGGGTTCGTTGAGTGCAGATCGGATGCTGATGTCAACGTCGCCAGCTGCTTGGTTGATTGATCGGTTGAACTCCAAGAGGCTACTGTCAAAAGAAATGTTAACGCCTATAACGAGTGATACACCAAGAACTATGGCGAGTATTGTTATGCCATTCCTCAATACTCGTCTCGGGACGTTCTTGATAGCGATCTTGGTGAATGACGATTGCACAAAAAGAAGTGCAACAAGGATTACGGTGCTCACTGTTATTCCTGCAGCAATTCCTGTCGGAATCGCAACTCCAAAAACCATTAGGAGGTTCAGAACTGGTGCGGCAGCAAAATCTGCGAATGACTGGAATAGCATAGAGAAAAAGTTGAAAACTGAGGCGGTAGAGTCAGGGACAGATCCTACCAGATATATAACAATAGCAACTACGATACTTAGTGTGATTGTGAAAATCAACAAAAAATTTCCAAGTTTACGTCTAGAGATTTTTCTTGCTGATGTATATGCGAGTTTGAGTTCTGTATTGAAAAGTAATGAGGCTGCTACAGCAGTGTTTAGAACTATAGTCACTCCGAGTAGACTGAGGATAAGTCCAGTATACGTCCAATACTGTCCTGCCCATTCATAGCTGAATTGTAATCCGTATCTGTAGAGTTCGGTGTGAACGAAGAGATCCAACTGGTTGAAGAAACCCGCTGCAAAACCTGTTATGAAAGTCCCGATTATGAGAGGGGCGCATATTAGAGCTCTGCTCAGCTTAATTTGGGTTCGCGTTTGAATTAAAATGAATACTGTCGAGACCGCTATCATTACCATTGCAGTTCGGAGTGAGTAATAGAGATATGTTGAAAGTGTCCAGTATTTCTCTGCCCATTCGATGTTGAGCTGCAATCCAAAATTGTAAAGGTCGTCGTGAACTATGAAGTCTAGTCGTGTGAAGAAGAATAGTGAAAGGGCAACTAGTGCGATTGTTATTAGTATTAAAGCAATTCTTAGCATCTCGTTTTTTTTCTTCATTATTTCTTTTAATCCTCTACACCATGCTTAAATTGCGTTTTGACTAGTGTACACCCACCTAATCTTGCGTGAATGCAGTGTCAATCTCGTAATCCCATCGTATTTGATTAACGGTAGCTACTCTATAAATCATCTGGAACTAAATTATAGAACATTCCTACACCGCTTATTCTGAGCAGGGATAGGTTTAGAACATGATATTTGACACTAGAAGTTCCTTCTATAGTTAGTTTCCATAAGACTTTAACAACGTAAAGACACTTCTGTTTTTTTCAGAGCCTAGTTTTGGAGATTAAAACATGAAAATTGCAGTAACTGGTGGAAGTGGCTTCATTGGAAGTCATATAGTCCAGAAACTCGTTTCAGAGGGTCACGAGATTAAAGTACTAGTTAGAAAAACGAGTAGCATAGAAATCTTGAAAAGATTAAATGTTAAACTCGTCATCGGCGATGTTAGGGATAGAGAATCCGTTGAAAGTCTTGTGAATGATGTGGAGGTTGTATATCACAATGCAGCGAAGGTATATTCAGGATCCAGTGATGAATTCTGGAGCGTGAATCTCCAAGGCACTGAAAATATGCTCCAGGCTTGCCTTGATAGGAACATCAATAAGTTTATTCATATAAGCAGTGTCGGAGTGATGGGGAACATAAAGAACCCGCCGGCTAACGAATCTCATCCATATAATCCCACATTTCCCTACGACCGATCTAAATGTGAAGCGGAAAAACTTGCGTTGCGATATAATATAGAACACGACATGCCAATTACGATAATCCGCCCAACTGCAGTTTATGGACCTAGGCATCATCTTTTTTCAAGGTTTTATCAAGCGGTGCAGAAAGGTATTTTTCCCTTCATTGGTAGCATGAAGAATTTGATACATCTCTGTTATATAGATAATCTTATGCAAGGAATCATGTTAGCTGCTGACAAGCGCGAAGCGATTGGAGAGATCTATATAATCGGAGATGAAAAACCAGTTACATGGATTGAACATCTTAAAACAATAGCAGAAGTATTAAGCGTGAATCCCCCGTCATTGCACGTACCTCCTTCGCTAATGAAAGTTATAATATATTTATCTGAATTCAAGAGCTGGATGTTTGGAGGTGAACCGCTCCTTACCCAGCGATGGCTAGAAGAAATTACGAAGAATTTCGCTTACGACATCGCTAAAGCAAAAAAGTCTCTGGGGTACAATCCTAAAATCTCGCTAAAGGAAGGCATCAGTAAAACTGTTAAATGGTACAGAAAAAACGGTTTTCTCAACTAAATTCAATTTCTAAAAAGCAAGAGATCAAATCCAGGCTTGAAAGAGTAGAAAACCTACAATAGAAGAATCTTCGCTAGTAGCTTTCAGTAAACTGTGTGTTTCCAGCCTAATATCATAATGATAACGTTGTTGGCTGATGCTCTTTTGAAGAAAATAGAAAAAAAATGATGCGTATGAAAGACTCACACGCATTTGGTCTCGTACGTTTAAGCGTGCTTTCTCTTATAGTAACGTTTTGCTAGTGGTAGCGCGGCTATTGAGGATATGATCGGCGCAATTGTTCCAAGTGCGTATTCAGGTATGACAAACCAGCGACCGCATGCAAAATCGAGTTCAATGAGGCTGACGTCACCAGGGACTTCGATTTCAGGAACTTCGACCTGAACTTGGGTCAACTCAACGGCGTCAGGATCATGGTTTACAGGTACCTCCGGTATCTGGTCTTCTTCATAAGCAGATATGTAGACGAAAATTACTTTATAATCGCCAGGTAGATTTGTGCTTGGTTCTCCATTGATTCCGGTGAATTCATCGGGGAACATAACGGGCATAGATATTGGGACACAGTTTAATGCCTCCTCGGGTATTGGTCCAATCAGTTTGTACGAAACTATTCTGTTACCTATTAGGCCGTAAAGTTCTGCTTGAGTGTCTGGAGGTAGACTTGCTAAAAGCGCTGCTAGTAAGGGATGGTCACCTAAAAAGCCCGCCCATGCGTCACCCATAGCGGGTTGAAGCACAATAAGTAATCCTACTCCTGGTTCGTTCGTTGATACAGTTAACACCTGAGGCTCCCCTGGGTTTATAGTCGGACTAGCAACTTCAACATTGATGTCCAAAGTAGCTCCTACGCTTGCAATTGACAGAATGGCAACTAATGCAACTGCTAAGAAAGCATACGCTATTTTCGTTTTTTTCATCCTTCTCGGTTCTCCTAAGAACCCGTACAAATTCGAGCTTTAAGAGCGATATTTCGATATGACAACCATTTCGGAATCCGATAGCTAGGTTACTGAATGACATGGAATCACCATTCTATAGAAGGAAAATATCCCCCTCATATCGGGAAACATGCCTCATTAGTGCTTCAATACCTTAACTTGTTCGTGACTACTTGAGTGGCAATAAGAACGAAATCGGATTCGAAATAGGGCTTTCCTTCTTGTAGGAATTTCCCCTAATAACAGCAAGACGTGCAAAATTTGAGTTTGGTACCTAGTGGTTATGTCTTTTTTAGCAAACTTGGATTGTTTGGTGGATCAGTTGTAGCGGAAAAACTTTTAATAAATTACAAAAGCTATTACATGTTCGCAAAATGTACTACCAAAGTAATTGTTCCAGACTCACATTTCTGGACATTTATCTACTGATGAGGCGGTTTGAAACGTGCTGAATGTAATTTTTCTGATTTTCACCGCATTACACGTGATCTTTTTTGTTTTTACTCTTTATAACGTTCCTGTAGTCGCAACTGGTTTCTGGCGTTTCTGGAGTTCTCGCAGAAAAGATACTGAAAACATTCAGAACGAAGAGCCGAATCTGCCTCTAGTTTCAATAATAATTCCGGTGAAGAATGAGAAGAAAGTCATCAAGTATGCTTCTGAGGTGCGTACTTCTGAGGAGAGCCCTTTCAACGTTAGGAGTTTGTTGGCTCAGAGAGCACGTTGGTATAGGAGAAACATTGAAGTTGGCTTACGATTTGGAAGGTTGATGAAGAGACCAAACTTGAGAAAATTCGATGCTGAAATAACGCTTTTTGGCACATTTATTATCATGTTGTTTGCTCTCAACTATTTTGCCCCATTTTGCGCTTTCTTAGCAACACCTACAGTGGGAACAATTCTATTTGCTCAGTTCACGTCTTTTGCAACTCTTTTAAGCCTGGTGTTGGTTGGGGTTAGCTTAGTTTTCATGGAAAGACCTTTCAGAGTGAGTAATCTGTTGCGGCTTCCCTTTATCTTTGCATACTGGGGATTTCAAAGCGTCATTGCTGTATACGCGTTAATCGAGATTGTGTTGCGGAGAAAACGACGCTGGCGTAAAACGGAACATTTAGGTTTGATCACCGGTGATCTCGAAAAGAGCTTACAACGGGTTTGAGCTAATTGAATAACAGAGTACTTTTAACAGGCGGAGCAGGCTTCATCGGAAGTCACATAGTGGACCAGCTTGTAAATGCAGGTTATCCTGTTTGTGTGTTTGATAACCTATCCACTGGCAACTTTGCTAACATAGATAAGAATGTCAATCGTGGGTTAGTTGATTTTGTAAAAGGAGATATTCGAGAAAAAGAACAAATCACTAAATATGTACGTGATGTCTTTGCGGTTGTTCATTTAGCCGCAGTCGTTAGTGTCCAGTTTTCTATGGAGAATCCTAGTCTTACTAGCCAAATTAACGTTCAGGGTACAAGACGTTTACTTAAGTCATGCATCGACTGCAACGTTAAAAAGTTAATTTTCATTTCCTCGTGTTCCGTTTATGGGGCGCCTCAATATTTGCCAATTGACGAACATCACCCTCTAAATCCCATTTCGCCCTATGCGTTTACCAAGCTTGAGGGCGAACGCTTGTGCCAAGAGTTTTTCAATGAGTCAGGCTTAGAGACGGTTATTCTGCGCCTATTCAACGTTTATGGTCCACGTCAAGCTCAAAACGAGTATAGTGGAGTCATAACAAAGTTTATGGAATGCGCGGAAAAAGGTCGACCACTTGTGATTTATGGTGATGGTTCGCAAACACGAGATTTTGTTCACGTTACTGATGTGGCTAATGGGGTTTTGACATTGATTAAAGATGATTTTGCCGGAGAAATCTTCAATATGGGTTATGGAAAAGCTGTTGCGATAAATGATCTAGCCAAAATGGTTTTGCATCTTTCTAGTAGAAACTGTGAGATCAAATATAAACCTGCAAAAGAGGGAGATATCCTACACAGTGTAGCAGATCTCTCGAAAGCGCGGAAAGCCTTTGCATACGTACCAAAGATTAGTTTAGAAGAAGGTTTACAGGACTTGCTGCTCTATAGAAGACATAAGGCACATTGAAAAACTCAGGATGCTTCCGCTTTTTTATCTAAATAGTCACCTTTGGTGAACAGAAGCTCTTTCTAGTCTTTTCCAAACTCTGCATCAATTTCACTGAAAGTATTGCAGATTTCTTCGACGAGGTTATGTAGGGCTTCAATAATGACCAACCTCTTTACTCCGGATCCAGACCTCAAAAGGCAAGATGTTATTTGACCCAACGAGATAGCTGCACTTTTACCTGGATTAGCTAAACCGTAATTGCTTGGTCCAACTGGGATGCCCCTTAGTTTCTTTTTGTTTTTTCTTGTTCCTGGTTTGAAAATAAGACCGTTTTGTCCTCCAATAAGGTTGTAGCCTGCCAAATCGTAATAAGGTCTAAACATGTCAAGCTTAACAGACTTCTCTAATTCTTTGAGCGACCGCACTTTCAAAGTATCTCGAGGTATCCATCCCAAAGGATAATTAGACTTTTTAACAAAGTCAGCTCCGTAAGTTTTCTTCATGGCCGCAAAGCTTTTTTTCAGTGTTTTGAAATCGGTTTTTGATAGCGGTTTACAATCCATTCTCTTCTGATGCATGCGAAAATCTTCAGCTTGAAAATATGCTTCAACGGCTTCGTAATCCAAGAATCTTTTCGCCAATTCATTGTCACGTTCGAAAATGAAATATGATATACAGACCATTTCATGCAAGGTTCTCCAATGCAATTGCGCACCACTTGGGAACCCACTTTTCAGAAGATGGAGAATCTCATTAAAAATTAAACAAGCATTAGACTGTAGCTTCGCCAAAGCTTGAAGAACATAATCACGCTTAGAAGAGGCATCCTTTTCAAAATTTGAAGTGCAATTGTTGGAAATTTCAAGGCAAACATTCAAAAGCAAATCCGACAGGTTAAATGGCTTTCTCCAAGTGGTGCGAACAGCATCTTCAAAAGTATACTCAATTTCCTTGCTTGCTTCCAGTTTGTCTAGCCTTCTTAACTTTAGTCTCTCAAGAAGAACATTTGCTACTTCTGCTTTCACCATCAAACGAATTTCTTCATTTAGGGCGGAATCCATGAGTTTAGCGTAATTGTTAGATTTATCCATCACTATATCGTCTAGAATCGTAAGCAGAGTATCTCCCGTATCACTCATACTCATCCGCGATTTAAGATGTATAATTAGGCGTTAAAGCTTTTCTGGAGTGAAAATACATACACAAACACCAAAAAATCAACTAATGATAATAATGAAAAAGCGAGAGAGAAAAAAAGTGTTTAACTGACTTTCAACAGAATTCGCTCTGGAACTCCGTTGTTTTCAACAACCAAAAATTTCATGCCATCAGTATCGCCGAGTTGGTCAAGTGGTTTCACACCTTCACGGGCTTTTTGAAGGGTTAATAACCGTTCTTGATGACTACGCACCACAGCTTCTATGGCGGTTAATTCATCCAATGGATTAGCTTCCAAAACAATTTTTATGTCTCCCACTTCAATTTCACCAAGGCTTTCAGGGGAAACCTTCTTACCTGCTAGTTTCATGACTACGGCTCGGATCTTCTTTGATTTTTCTGCTAACATTCTGATTTCATCAAGTCGGCGCAAATAACTACCTAGAGTGCTTTTCGTTTTAGAGATATCGTTATCTAAAGTCTCTTCCAGTTCCTCGACTGACTCGAATTCTTTTATTTCAACTACCACTTAGCATACCTTCAATCTTGTATGCAAGGAAATAGATAACAGACCAAATTAAGCATTATTAACCAATATACCATATTCTTCCTCCATATCACAAACATATATTGGAAGAAAATGGTTCAATAGACTATTAATAAACAAAAACATTATGAACAGAAGTATATTCTCTAAATTAGGTGCTAAGCAAGTATTGCATGTTGAAAAGAGAGACAGGAAAATGAAATCTAGCATAAAACAAATAGTCAGAAAGCGAATCCAAATTCTGTTTCAGCAAGCACAAAGGGTCTACCATGATAGTCCTAGCCTTTCCAATAGATACGTTGCAATAGCCAGAAAAATAGCTATGGCAGCGAGAATGCCAATGCCCCCGGAATACAAACGGCAGATCTGTAAAAAATGCAAAATACTGCTTGTGCAAGGCGACAATTGCCGTGTAAGGATAAGACCTAGAAGAGAGCCTCACATGGTGATTACATGTCTAAGTTGTGGTAACAAAACCCGCATTCCAATAAGAAAGAAAAAGGAGTAACAAGATTGCTTAAAATAACCACTCGAATGAAACGCCACGTCCGACACAAACTGAAGGATGAAAAACCAACCATATGGATTGGCAAAGAAGGCTTAACTCCTCAAATACAAGGGGAGATTGAAAAACAATTAAACAAATATAGAATGCTAAAAGTAAGAATTCTGAATAGTGCCCTGCAACAAGAAACTGCGAAAACCATTGCCACTAAAGCTGCAGAAGATGCTGAAGCTGCATTAGTTGAAGTCAGAGGCCACGTCTTTATTCTCTATAGGCGTCATAGAAGACAAACATCTTGATTCTAATCCTTATAGCGTTGATGTTCTCGTTTTCCTTTTTCTGAAGTGTCCCGACGGTTTTTCTTGCATACTTCTGAATTGGGATCTTAATTTGCAAATAGTTTGAGGTTCTTGAAATGGGTTAGATCATTCTAAAATTGATAAACTAGGCTGCGGAATAGAGGAAACTGATATTACCGAGACTCTATGGCTCTCAGAGTAAGCTACAAATAGCTTGCCTTTGCCAGAATTATAACCAATAGCCTGGGGTTGACCTTCAAGAGGTATGTTCCCAATTATTGCATAGTTGCTGTCTGATATTACTGAGATCGAGTTTGAATTGTAGTTTGCTACGTAGATACGGCCATTGCCAGAATCATAATCCATGGCATTAGGTTGAATTCCTACGGGCATAGTCGCGACTACAGTATAATTACTCTCTGCTATAACTGAAACAGAATTGGAACCATGGTTGGCAACGAATATTTCACCTTTGCCAGAATCATAAGTTAATCTTATGGGTTGATTTTCCACAGTTATGCTTGCAATAACTTCATGAGTGTTGTCAGATATAACAAGAACCTGATCGCAGCCTGCATGCCCAACAAATACCTCTCCTTTGTTAAAGTTATAAGCCAAGTCACTAGGTTGGTGTCCTACTGGTATGGTTGCAACCACCTCGTAGTTGCTGTCTGATATCACTGAGACGGTATCAGAACCATAGTTGGTTACGAAGATTTCTTTTTTGCCAGAATCATAGACTATTCCCATTGGTTGGTGTCCTACTGGTATGGTTGCAACCAACTCGTAGTTGCTGTCTGATATCACTGAGACGGTATCAGAACCGAAATTGGCTACAAATAATCGACCCGTAGCAGAATCATAGGCTATTCCCGAAGGTGTGTGTCCTACTGGTATAGTTGCAACAACATCGTTGGTGACATCCGATATTACATACACCAAATGGAAATCTCCATTGGTCAAATAGATTTCTTCTTTGCCAGAATCATAGGCTACGCCGTAATACCCACCGTGTCTTTCCAGGGTTATCGTGGCGTCTAATTCAAAGGAAAGAAAACCCGTTAATTCAGCTTCATCTATGATCTCATTATCCAATTTTACTCGAGCCAAATAGGAGGCTCCAATAGGATGACTGCCAATAACATCAATGGCTTCCCCTTCATTCAAACTATATTGCAATTCTCCTTGGAAGCTTCTGGCTTCTCCTGGAGAAAAAGTATTGTTGATCCAACCTTCATCGACGTCAAAAATATTGTTTTGAACCAGAATTTCGCTACCATTGATAAACATGCTAACCTCTAATTTTAGTTCTTTCACTTCATTTATTCCCATATTCTGAAGAGTAATATTGAAAGAGCAGGTAAGCAACTGCCCACTAGGATTTTCCCAACCTTTGGGATTAATTGAAAAAGCAGTAATCTGTACCTTGTTGATTTGGCTGAAAGTGAAATGACTGAGGAAAAACCATGTCACAATGACAACTAAAATTAGAGCAAAGATTGCTACCAAGACTTTTTTCCTTTTCATTTTAGTTCATTTTACCCGCTTGGCTTTCTCTCTCTCCTGAGATAAGAAATTAGTCTGCATCAATCTACAATACTTTGAACTAATATTTAGCTCTCCCAGAAGAACACTCACTTCTGGAATCATGACCTATGAAGTGTTTCTATTCACTTCAATTGGTTAAGACTAAATCAGTCTGTTTACTCGCCAAGTTCACGGTTCAAGCTATTATACAACTTTTGCGCACACTCTTAAAATGTGAAAAAATTGAATTGCGGAGTTAGTTGAGATGAAACTTCCTATGGTGAATACTGATTATGGAAATCTATACAATATAGTCTTTGCTCCTATTCGGTTGAAATTGCTGTTGGCAGGCATCGAGCTAAAAGTGTTCAGCCACCTATCTGAGCCTACATCGGCCGAAGAGCTAGCGAAGGTTATTCAAACCCATCCAGGTAATACGAGAATTTTCCTTGATAGTCTAGCAGCTATTGATCTTGTTCAGAAGAATAACGGTTTATACTGGAATACGGCGTTGGCTCAAACTTTTTTGGTGGAAGGCAATCAAACCTATTTAGGACAGTTGTTTGCTTTTATGGCGAGTTCGGATGATTCTTTAGAACATATCCCGGCACTAGTAAAACTTGGTCCCCCACCCCAACCAGGGACCCCTAGTTTTTCTGAGGAAATGTATGCACAAACTGCTGCTATGATGGTAAACGTTGAAAGAGCTGGTGATGCTCAACAAATGGTTAAAATAGTAACAAAACTTCCCGAGTTTTCGGCATTTCAGAAAATGCTAGATCTTGGAGGTGGACCCGGGCTCATCGGTATGGCTATCGTTAATGCGCATCCTTCAATGAAGGGAGTGATCTTTGATCTTCCCCCAGTAGTCAAGGTTGCTAAGACTTACATCAAAGAGTATGGAATGGAAGATAGGATGGAAGTTCTCGGCGGAGATTTCAACCGGAACTCCATTGGAAAAAACTATGATCTGATTGTGACCTGTAATTCTCTACAGTTTTCTCAGTCAATAGATTCGATAATGAAGAAGATCTATGGTGCCCTCAATCATGGCGGTGTATGCATTTCAATGTTTGGATTTGGGAAAACACATGAAAGAACGAAGCCAGAGACTCTTATCCTTGGTCTTCTCTCGAGGGCCCTAGTTGGTCAAGACCTTAATATAGATCGAGGCGATATTGCAGATTCCTTGGTCAATGCTGGATTCAAATCTGTCAGTTCAAAAATCATAACCACAGGTTGGGGGCCGATGGAACTTGACATCGCCCGCAAGTAGTTTCTGTCTATACGCACTCAAGGCGCATGGAAATAGTAGCTAAAATCATAATTTGGCAGGGTGTGAAGTTGAGCATAATTCTTAGTGTTACCATCGTTCGTAGTGTATTATTTCATTTAGAGATTTCCTATCAGTTACTTCTCCTTTTTCTTCCGCTGGGTACCCAAGTGGAAACATAGCAATTACACGGACCTCTTTTGGGATGGCTAAGACTTTTTTAACCTTTGCCTCATCAAAAGCTCCAATCCAGCATGTGCCAAGACCGGCTTCATGAGCAACGAGCATCATATTCTCCACAGCGATTGCAGAATCCACTGTCCAGTAATTCACACCATCCATCCTAGTCCATGCTTCATCAGGATAAGAACACGCTACGATAATGACGGGGGCTTTTACGAACCACTCTCTCGTGTATGATTGTAGCAAGCGTTCACGAGCGTTTTTATCGGAAACCACTATGAACTGCCAAGGCTGATTATTATTGGCTGATGGTGAAAGTCTGGCTGCTTCCAGAACTTTCAAGAGTTTATCTTTTTCCACAGGTGTATCTGCATATTTTCTTATGCTTCGACGAGTCTTCACTGCTTCAAAAACGTCCAAAACTAATTCACCAATATAGATAAAGGAAAACCTCTCAAATATGCATTTGGTAGCCAATATGCGGAGAATGGCTAATCAGAAAGACAAGGTTTTTCCTTTTAGCTCAGACATGTTAGCGAATGAAATCCCTGATTGAATATTTTATGGAAATGATGTGAGTCTACATCGTTTTAGTTTTCTTCTAGATTCTTCCTCTATCGGATTTTGTTATAACACCCGCACGAAACAACCAATATAAAAAGACTGACGAAAGGCTATATTGAACATCGATGTCGAGAAAGAGAAAGTCATTACTTGCAGTCTTGGCTCTCATCTGTGCTTTGATTCTCGTTTATGTTACGGGTTCTTACTACTCATTATCAACTATTCCAGAGACTCCTGGCATCCCTGATGAAGAATCTGGCATCCCTGGTGAAGAACCTGATACTCCTAGCGATGCACCTGACAAATTATCTGACGCAACGGCTGGAGCTCCAGAAGATACACTTGAAACGTCAAGTGGCGGCCCTCCTGAGCCATCTGACGATGAACGTATCTTCGTTATTCCGGAAATCCCCTTAGGAACCATTGGTGCATTCAGCGGGTTGGCGTCATCTTTTGGCGTATTCGTCCTCAGAAAGAGAGTCAAGTAGAAAGAGGCTAAACTGTATTTCCTATTAGGTGGAGCAAAAAAGGGAATGCTGGAGGTTAAATCCTATCTGCTTCTTTAGCTACCAGTTTATTTCTGGTTTCTACAACATTGCCGATTCGTTATTGAAGTTTATTAGTAAGACAGCAGTGTAGATATTGTGGCTGGAATTTAGCAAATGTCAGCTAAGAAGGACAAAGGATCTTCATTGGCATTCGGAGGGCAAGCACTAATAGAAGGAGTAATGATGCGCTCTCGAAAGCATATGGTGCTTTGCGTTAGAAAACCAAACAGTGATGAGATTCTAACTAACGTTGAGAATTTGAATCCATTAGCGGATAAGTACAAGTTTTTAGGTGTGCCATTTATTCGTGGAATAGTTTCTTTGTTTGAAACTTTTTATCTGGGGATGAAAGGGCTTCTTTTTTCTGCAAACGCTGCTCTTGATGAAGGCGAAGGGGAAGAGAGCGTAAAATTTGGCTATAAAGAACTGGCAGTGGTAGGAGCTGGAGCTTTGGGAATTGTAGCCCTTTTTCTTGTTGTGCCTTTCCTTTTAGCTGGACTCCTAAATCTGACCGGAATTCTTTTCAACGTGCTTGAAGCCATAATCCGGCTTACAATGTTCATTTTATATTTGGTGTTGATAGCGTCTTGGGGTGAATTTCGAAGGGTATTACAGTATCACGGAGCAGAGCATAAGGCTATTAACGCCTATGAGGCAGGTGTCCCTTTGGAAATTGCAAACGTAAAGAAGTTTCCTCGCTTACATCCACGTTGCGGTACAAGTTTTCTTTTCATAGTGGTTATCCTGAGTATTGTTCTCTTTTCGATTTTGCCGAGCGCTGACTACGTCGTAAGACTTGCCTACAGAATATTGCTAATTCCGGTTATTGCCAGCTTATCATATGAACTTCTAAGGTTGAGTGGCAAATATCAAAACTCCTCAGTTATCAAGGTTTTATCGGCTCCTGGATTGGCGTTTCAGCGATTAACAACAAAGGAACCCAGCGACGATATGCTTGAAGTCTCAGTGAAAGCAGTTCAAGAAGTAACGAAACTAAGTAAGCAGTAACGTGCGTAACAAGCATTTTCTGCCTAATCTAATTTACCTTCCGTTGACCTTCTGTTTTATTCCTTTCAAAGAGAAAAATGAGGAGAATATTGAAGTTATGTTTCACTTTTGACCCTTCCCCTTGCTGCGCTGCTGTTTATTGATGCTGCAGCGGCTAATCCGCTGAAGCCAGCTCCTTGCAGAGTTTCTGTGGGTAAGGCGAACAGAATGGTGTTGCTTTGGTCTTTGCTTACATCGCTTAGGGTTTCTAGAATTCTGAGTTGTAATGCTATTGGATTCTTCTTCATGTTATCAGCAGCTTGCCCTAAAGTCTTTGATGCCACGAGTTCTGCATTAGCTTTGATAACTATAGCTCTGGATTCCCTTTCAGCTTCAGCTTGCACTGCAAAGGCTCTCTGCATGTCTGATGGCAAAACTACGTCCTGCAGTTCTATTTTCTGGATGTCTACACCCCACTCTTTTGTGTAGCTATCCACGATCATTTTCATCTTGTCTGCTATTACTTCTCTTTTCTCAAGTAATTCATCTAGGCTGTATTCTCCTACAATATTTCTCAAAGAGGTTTGGGAATAGCTTCTGATTGCTGACCAGTAATCTTCCACGCCTAGAATCAATTTTCGAGCATCTTCAATCTTGAGGAAACCAACCGAATCAATTTTAACGGAAATGTTGTCTTTGGTAATGGCACTTTGTCCTCTCAAATCAAAAGTTTGCACTCTCATATCCAGTCTAATGATTGAATCTATGAAGGGTGCCTTGAGATGAATTCCTCCCTGAACATTTTTGATGATTCTGCCAAATCTTATCACAGTTGCCGTTTCCCATTGCTTAACTATGTACAACATCGAAGGAAGCAGCACAACAACTAAAATTGCGAGAAAAGATAGAATAAGCCAAAATAGTACATCTCCTATCATGCTTTTTCACCCCCTCTTCCAACAGTAATATTCACTTTATGATAATATTCGCGTTTTATCCTGTTAAACTTTAAGGCAAGACGATTAGAGTTTAAAAGCTACTTTTAGTTGGAAACATTCAGTTCTTTCAATGGTTATTACTTTGAAAGAATTTTGTTTCGGTTTTTTCTAACGAAAAGATATATCATTACCGCAACTGAAACTGAAATTAAAGCGAACGCGATTATTAGGAAAGTTGAATCAATGGCTGCAGTTTGTAGGGACCAGATTCTGAGGTCTGGATCGCATAACTGGTTTATGTACATGCAGCCTACTGTTACAATTTCCGTTGTACCATCGCTGTCAACGTCACCTGTCGCGACGTTCCAGGCAAACACTCCTTCTCCAATAACCCAGTTTTCCTCGTTTTTCAATGCTAAATTACTGCCATCCCAATTGTGAATTGTAACAAATGCCGCTTCAGGTTCGGAGTCAGCTTCAAAGCCTCCATAGACAGCGGCACCTCCGCTTGTCAAAATCTCAGTGTTGCCGTCACCGTTGACGTCATCTAGAGCAACAGCCTTGATCTCTGTGATATCATTGATGAACCATTCATGGCTCTTCTCAAGGGTTAGATTCAAGCCATTCCAGTTCCAGATTCTAAGTTGCGCATTCATTTTTTGGCCGTCATACGCGAAACCGCCCGTTATTATTTCGGTAATCCCGTCGCCATCAACGTCTCCGGTTTTTACGTTCTCTACCAACGTGTTACCCATCGGGTCTCCAGTAACAGTCACACCATAAGAATTCTCCACCAAACGCCACTCCTCATTTGCCTTCAAAAGCAATTCTTCTTCATTCCATTGCCAAATGCGCAGTTGACCACTGCTATTCGTGAGACCATAGTCGGAGCCGCCAGTTATGACTTCAAGCTCTCCGTTATTATCCAAATCGCAGACATTCACGGACCTGGCGCTTGCCCCTTCTTCAGTACACCATTCAACACTTTTCTCAAGGTAGAGACGTTCTTTATCCCATCTTAGA
>Ga0209536_100003373_pt1 | contig 25688 bp, 20 predicted proteins | sample DeeMarSeWOR28_12_FD_187461 | JGI IMG/M metagenome (GOLD analysis project Ga0209536, IMG submission 187461) | Marine sediment microbial communities from White Oak River estuary, North Carolina - WOR-2-8_12 (SPAdes) (version 2) | ecosystem: Environmental > Aquatic > Marine > Intertidal zone >...
CGACATCGTCGGCAAGCACCGTGCAGGCGCCGCATACGCCTTCGCCGCAGCCGTATTTCGGCCCGGTTACTCCCAGATCGGTGCGTAAAACCCACAACAGCTTCCGCTCACCGTCAACTTTCAGGCGCACCGGACGCCCATTCAGTTTAAAACGGATTGTTTCCATCATAAAAGGCCTCCTAGCAAAGCACGAAAAAAGAATATCGAGAGACAATGAAAATACTGGCAATTGTAAGATGTTTCTAATTTTCGATTAAGCCCATACACCTCGGGTATTCGAAAGGAACAGGATCGGGTCAGGTGCCGCTCGAGAATGATTTTGGACTATACATCAAAAGATTCGAATGAACAAGTTATGGAAAAGCATCAGGATTAATTAGCCACCCCGGTTAAATCCGCTACGCTCGTTTTCCGTGCGATCACCTTGCTAAGCGTCCGAAAAAACTAAAGTATTATCGATTTTTGGCCGATTATACAGATCATAAGCCGTGTTTTCGATGAAGTATTCTCGGTAAGGAGTAAATGATGCCAGTATATCAATTTGTCTGTAAAAAGCATGGAGCGTTTGAGAAGATAACGATTAAAGCGGAATGGGACGATATCAAATGCCCCAAATGCGGGATGAAATCTAAAGTGGATGAAAAGTGCAATCTGGAGCACAAAAGCATCTTGAAAAATATCTAAGCGAAGCGCCCCATTATCTGCATTAAGTCCACGCGTATTCCTAAAATTCAAACCCCATTTCTTTTACATAGAAGTGGGGTTTCTTTATTTCAATCCTGGGTTTAATCTTTGAACCTGGCTCGCCCGATGAAATTTCGCTAACCATTTCATTGCAAGCCGCAAAACGGGCACTGTCGGAGATAGCGTTTCGCACCTTTCATCATTTCTGTTCCGAAATGTCTGCAATCCGGTCGAATGATTTTTCCATCGCCAGATAAAGTTCTTTGTAAATATCGAATAGCTGATCGTATCGCTCGGAATCTTTTTTTACAGGCCGGTATGAGCGCGTTGAAGGAACCAATTTTCCGATTTCCTCCAGTTTATGAATAACACCTGTTCCCAGCAAAGCCCAAAGGGCGGCTCCCAGGCTCGATGTTTCCCCCCATTGGGGCAAGCCCAAGTCAACTTTTAGCGCACTGGCGATGATCTGGGGCCATAATTCCGAGCGCGTTAATCCTCCCGAAGCTCTGATTTCCTTAATTTCACAGCCCATTTCATTCAACGTCTCTTTTAAGGTTCGCAGACGAAATGCCACGCCTTCCAGCAAAGCTCTGGCGATATGTGTCGCGTTGTGTTTCAGGGTTAGGCCGAAGAAAACGCCGCGCGTATTCATGTTCCAGTTCGGGCTGCGTTCTCCGGCAAAAAACGGCAAGCAGATCAAACCTTCGGCGCCCGGCCTAACATCTGCGGCCATGGTGATGAGATCATCAAATGAGAGCTCGCCTTTTTCGGAAGCAGGCGAAATTGCCTGGTTTAGTACGTCTCGCAGCCATGATAATACAATGCCGCCGTTGTTGATCGCACCGCCAACCAGCCAATGTTCCGCGTCGATGGCATAGCACCAGCTACGCGCCAGAGGATCGACCAGCGCCTGCTTCGCGATGATGCGGAACGCACCGCTTGTGCCGATCATACAGGTGGCGCATTCGGCAAACACCGCGCCGGCCCCCAAACTGGAATTGACCGCATCCGAGGAACCCAGCACCAGCGGTGTATTTGCGGATATGCCCATCTCGGAAGCCAAGCTGGCGTTCAGCTCACCAATAACTGTCCAGGGGCTGTTGAGAGAAGCGAGTTGACGATCTGTGACGCCGGCCAATTGCATTGATTTCGCATTCCAGCTCAAATCATGGATGTTTAATAGACCCGAGCCGGAGGCGATGTTAAAGTCAACCATAGCCTGCCCTGTCAGGCGTTCAAAAACATACTCTTTTGCCGAGACGAACCGAACGGCCTTGTCAAAGACACCAGGCTGCTTTTCGCGCAGCCAGATTATTTTATAAAGCGGAAACATACTGTGAACCGGACAACCGGTTTGCCGGTAAATTCGGTCAGCATCAGCGGTTCCGCGGACGACTGCGGCCTGTTGGACGGCGCGGTCGTCGACCCAGGTAAGTACCCCGGTCAACGGCTTACCTGATCGGTCAATGGCAATCAGGCTGTGGAGCGCACCGCCGATGCTCATACCTTTACAGGCCTGCGGGAATACGTTGGCCTGTTTAATAGCGTCTCGCACCGAGCGGATCATGGCGTCTACCAACGACTCCGGGTCTTGCTCCTTCCACTTCGTTTGTACCTCGGTGGCGGAATAATCGCTAAGACCGAAACCGATCACTCGAGCCCGAGCGTCGATGATGACGCTTTTGCAGCTGCCCGTGCCCAAGTCAATGCCGATATACCAGTTATCATTCTTTTTTGGAGCCATTTTCGCTGTCTATGAAGAAATAAATACGGATTCCCCACCTGGGTTGATGCCAGCAGGGAGTTATCAGTTATAATCATGTTGATAAAGGTTTTACAAAGTGACGGTGAACCACCGGCGCAGACTAGCGAACACGATGTAGCGGCTGACCTCCCTGGAGGACAGCAACAACACTTTGAGCGGCCATAACACCCATACGCTCAATGGATTCTTGCGTCTGAGCACCGATATGCGGGGTGGCGACCATATTGTCCAATTCCAGAAGGGGGCTATTGCCGGGCGGTTCTTTCAGGAAAACATCGAATGCCGCTCCGGCAATTTGTCTTTCAGTAAGGGCCTTAAAAAGCGCCTGTTCGTCAACCAGTCCACCACGCGCCGTATTGATTAAATAAGCACCGGGTTTCATAGCCGCTAATTCGGCTGAGCCGATCATATTTCTCGTTTCATCAGTAAGAGGGGTGTGTAAAGAAAGAAAGTCAGCCTGCTTTATCACATTCTCAAATTCGTCAAACTTTACGTCCGTCAATTGCGTTTGGTCCTGCGCCACATATGGATCGTGAACGATCACTTCCATATCAAAGCCGATAGCGCGTTTGGCGACCCCGCGGCCAATGCGCCCCAGGCCGATAAGCCCCAGGGTCTTTTTCCACAAGTCTCCACCTTTGTGACGGCCCCATCCGCCCTGCTTCAGTTCCTGTTCAACGCGGGGAATGCTGCGTGCGACGGCGATCATCAGGCCGATCGTTAAATCTGCAACGGATGGATCGTTAGCTCCCGGACAATTCGCGATTGTTATTCCCAGCGCGGAAGCGGCATCCAGGTCTATATGATCAACGCCGACGCCATGCGCACACACCACTTTCAGGTTGGGTGTATTTTCGAATACCCGTGCCGTCATCGGCACCACACCGACAATAACGGCATCCATACCGTCGAGTAAGTCGATGAGCCGTTCTTCAGTCATCTTTTTGGACATGTCCGCTCGGGACACCTCACAACCTGCTGCGGCCAATAGATCCCATGGTTTCTGTGAGGTGCTTCCAAACGAGCGTGTTGCAATAAGGACTTTGTAAACCATAAGCACCCTATACGTTAATTGCGTCTGCCAAACGATGCGCTATCGCTTTTGTCTGCCCGAAGCATAACGTTCTGATGGTTCCATAATTCCTGCAGTATTTTTTTCATACCTGATTCGAAAATTCAAGCGAATTCAATTAGCGCAAATTCCCACGAATAGAGCCTTACCATTCTGAAGTTTTCAGTGCTGCAAACAATTTTTGAGGGAATGGGTGTAATCTTTATGGCAGGAAGCCAACATTCGGATCAAAAAAGAAAAATGGCTTTATTCGGATTTGCAACGCAACAGCCATCGAGCGGCCTCATATAGATCTTTTGCGACATAATCGGTGGTGAAACCTGCTTCGGCCAAAATGTGCTCAGCGGCTTTACCATTTCCGGTTCGTACCAGAATGGTTTTACCGCATCCGGCATCGAGCGCACAGTGGATGTCCCTGTCACTGTCTCCGATCATCACCGAAGCCGCGAGATCAATATCGTATGTGCGTTGAGCTTGAAAAATCAGGCGCGGCGAGGGTTTGCGGCAAGCGCACCCATCTGACGGAGAATGGGGACAAATGAAAATATCATTTATCTTGCCGCCTTTTGATTCGACAGCGGCTTTCATCCTGGAATGAATATGCTCAAGTTCAGGCAGGGATATCAACTTGCGGGCAATAGCCGATTGGTTCGTGATGATGATTATCGTAAATCCGGCGCGCGTGAGATCTCTGATTGCCTCGAGGCTGCGGGAAATAAATTCGAATTCAGACCAGCTTTTGATGTAATCGGGTGAGTCCCGGTTGATAACGCCGTCTCTGTCTAAAAATACAACCCTGCGTAACAAATCGGTGCGCTCCGTTTGCTTTGTGGAATAGTGGAATATTGGAAAACTGAAATGATAATTTTGTAAAATGCCTTAATTTGGCTTGATGGATCCGATGACTTTTGTGGTGCTTATCCCTTCAATCAAAGGAACGATGACCACCTTCCCGCCTTTTTGTTCGACGATTTCGTGTCCGACCACCTGCTCGGGAATATAATCACCGCCTTTTACAATGATGTCGGGATTAAAACTGCGTATCAGCTCCAGCGGCGTCTCTTCATGGAATATAACAACCAGATCGACACCTTTAATGCTGGATAATAGTGCGGCGCGTTCGGCCTCGGGGACTACGGGCCTGGAATCGCCTTTGAGGTTTTTAACCGAAAGATCCGAATTCAGCCCGATAATCAGCTTGTCGCCTTCATCGGCAGCGGCATGCAGCAGTTTTATATGTCCGATATGAAGGATGTCAAAACAGCCATTGGTAAATACGATTCTCTGGCCGTTGCGCCGCCATTCGGCAACCATATCCCGTGCTTGATTTTGCGAAACAATTTTATTTACACCATCCAGGGTTCTGGCCCAAAGGGCCTGTTTAAGCTCACTTTCTAAAACGGGCTGGGTGCCGACCTTGCCGACGACGATACCGGCCGCCATGTTCGCCAGAACGGCTGCTTCAGACATTTTGAGACCGCATCCGTATGCGGCTGACAGCGATGCGATGACCGTATCTCCCGCCCCGGAAACATCGTACACTTCCCGGGCATGGGTCGCAATATGCCTGGCCGGCCGGCCGCGTTGGAAAAGCGATATGCCCTTGGGTCCGCGCGTAACCAGCATAAAATCTAAATCATATTTCTCGACCGCTTTTTTTGCCAGATTTTCGAGTATTGTTTCATCGTCTGCTGGGAAAGGCGCGATCAGGTTTAGTTCCGCTTTATTTGGCGTTACACAGGTGGCGCCGCTATATCGTTCCCAGGAAACCCCTTTGGGATCGACAAATACGGCTACGTTTTTTGACCTGCAGCGCTTGATAATATGCTGAGTTACATCAAATTGGAATACCCCCTTGCCGTAATCTGAAACGATCACCACATCTGCTTCGGGCAACGCTTTGTCAAAGCTGTCGAGCAGTTCCTTTAGGATATTTTTGGGGATCTCTTTCGAATTTTCTTCATCCAGCCGCAGGAGCTGTTGATTTTGGCTGAGGATGCGGGTTTTGGTTGTCGTGGGATGGTTTTTTACCGGGATCAAATGGTTTTTTATATCCTCTTTGTTCAAAATGTCCTGTAATGACGAGCCGTTAGAATCATCGCCCCTTACGCCCAATAAAATCTGTTTGCAGTTTAACCCTTTTAAATTCTTAGCCACATTACCGGCTCCGCCGAGGGTGGAGGTCTTTTTATCTACCCTTACGATCGGCACCGGTGATTCAGGAGAGATCCGCTCGACATCGCCCCAGAAATAGCGATCCAGCATGACATCACCGATGACGAGGACGGTGCAGCTGGCAAAATCAGGATAGGCGATCACGATGATTCCTTTCCATGGGTTATGGTTGATTCAATCATTTCAGCCCAGAAATGGAGGATAAAAATATGAACCTCTTGAATACGGGCGGTAATATTCGATGGGGCGCTGATTGCGTAATCCGCATGTTCGCGAACGCTTCCGCCGTTATTTCCGACCAGGGCAATGGTTTGCATGCGTTTCGCCTTGGCCTGAACGGCTGCCTGAATGATGTTTTTAGAATTCCCCGAGGTGGAGATGCAAATCAGAATATCCCCCGGAACCCCCAGCGCTTCCACCTGCCTTGAAAATACTTTACTATAGGCATAATCATTGGCTACTGCCGTGATAAGAGACGTATCCGTATTTAAGGCGACCGCCGGCCAAGCGCTTCTTTCTCTTGTGAACCGTCCCACCATCTCTGCGGCAAAGTGCTGAGCATCCGAAGCAGATCCGCCATTGCCGCAAATCAATATCTTTTTGCCGTTTTCAATGGTCTCGATAAGCATTCTGCCCGCGTTTGAAATCGCTTCATTGTGTTGAGCAAGCGATTTAAAGCAGGTTAAATGCTCGTCTAAAATTCGGTCAAACATAATATGGATTTCCTCTTCTATGTATGGCGTTTGCCTACCTGATCATCAAGAGAGTCCTGGCGATTTAGAATGCGGCCTAATCGTCAAGGAAGGCGGCAGACCAGTAAGTCAAATTAAATTCTCCTGCAATTATTGTTAATATAGTAACATATTTGTAAAACTTAGACAATTTTTCTCTACAGCAAACACACTGAATTTTCTATTATACAGGGAGGTTAGAAAGGTTTACCACTCTCCGGCATAGATACTCCTGATGATTTCAGGCATGCCCCCTCAATTGAGCTGAAAAATTAAATACCGTCCTGCTTTCTCTTAAAAACGCAACAAATCAACCCCGTCCCTCTTTTTGGGTACGCACAGAAATATAATTCTGTTCAGGCAAAATGTTTGTGGATGTCTGTGTGGGTCTGGGGCTAGTTTAATAATTTTTTTTTTCGCGGTCCAGCTCCCTCTGCTCATCGCGGCGCTTGATGGCCTCACGCTTGTCGTACTTGCGTTTTCCTTTTACAAGGGCCAGTGTGATCTTGGCTTTGCCGTTTTTAAAAAAGATCCTGAGGGGCACCAGGGTGTGCCCCTTTTCATTGACCTTACCGTACAGCCGCTTAATTTCGTGCTTGTGTAAAAGCAGCTTTCGCGGCCTTAAGGGGTCATGGTTATCATAATGGGCAAAAGGATAGGGTGAGATGTGCAGCTGGTATACGAATACTTCACCATTTACGATCCTGGCATAGGAATCCTTCAGGTTTGCCCGGCCCTGCCTCAAAGATTTCACTTCGGTACCCTTGAGCACGAGCCCGGCTTCGTATTCATCGACGATAAAATAATCGCGGCGGGCCTTGCGGTTTTGGGCAATGATTTTGATGTGTTCTTTTTCCAACGTTGGTATTTTTAATTAAAGTTTGAATTAACCGCAGATTCACGCAAACAGCCGCGGACTTTTGTCCGGGCGATCCGCCGTCGCTTAAGCTATGGCGGGACAAGCCCGCCCGAACAAAAACTCTCATCGCTTCGCGATAATCATCTCTTTATCAGGCATGGTCTATTCTGATTTTACCGCCCAATAACCAATACCCGGTTAGGGGTAATTAAAAAACTAACCTCAGCCCGCCGCGGCGAAGCTCGTTAGAGCGAAAACGGGTTCTCATCGCGCCTTCTTACTTTTTTCCTGACACCTGAACACAGAAACCCGCTATTACCAGAACCCAGAACCTTGAACCTAAATTTCTTCTTCTATATAGGTTTGCTCCGCAAGAATGCTGCCGTAAGTCGCCTTTATGAGCTCGAATGTGCTTTTGGCCGTGGTCTGTTTGAGCACCTCGTTCACAAAGGCGTGGGTATCGGCGACATTCAGGGACCGGATAACCCGCTTAATATCCGGGATGGTTTGGGGATTCATGCTGAGCTCATCCATTCCAATGCCTAGCAACAGCGGGATGTGATGGGGGGTACCGGCCATTTCGCCGCACATAAAGACCTTTATCGCTTTTTCTCTAGCCACATCCGCAACATGCTTGAGCATCCGGATAATGGCGGGGTCAAGGGGCTGGTACAGATGGGCGACTTGTTCGTTGCCCCTGTCGATGGCAAGGGAGTACTGAATCAGATCATTGGTACCGATACTGAAAAAATCGACGCTTTCTGCGATGACGTCCGCCATAATCACCGCCGAAGGGACCTCGATCATCGCACCGATTTCAATATCACGCTTATAAGGCAGACCTTCCTTTTCAAGGGATTCAGCCGCTTCGTCCAAAATCCGATTTGCTTCGCAGATTTCAAAATATGTCGAGATCATCGGAAACAAAATCCGTACATTTCCAAAGGCGGCTGCTCTTAGAATGGCACGAAGCTGATCCTTAAAAATATCCGGTTTTTTCAGACAGTACCGGATGGCCCGCAGGCCCAGCGCCGGATTTTTTTCGCCCGAGTCAATATGATTGGCTAACGCTTTGTCTCCATTGATATCAAGGGTGCGGATCGTCACCGGTTTCGGATCCATGACCTCAACAACATCTCTGTATTTATCAAAAAGTTCATCTTCACCGGGAAAATCGGAGCGGTTGAAATATTGAAATTCGGTACGGTAAAGACCAATCCCGTCACCCCCATAATTAATCAGTGCAAACACCTCTTCCGGCAGTTCGATATTGCCCATAACCGCGATTCGGACACCATCTGCTGATTCGGCCGGGGCCTGGCTTTCGCGCGTTATGACAGCCTTGTATTCTTCATAATTGATTTTGCGCTCTTCGTATTGGACCAGGGTGTCTTCGGTCGGATGTATAATCACATTGCCGGTATTGCCATCGACGATGATAAGATCATCATTTCGAATCGATAAAGTTGCACTTTTAAGTCCGACAACGGCCGGTATTTCAAGGCTGCGCGCGATAATTCCGGTGTGGGATGCCTTGCCGCCCCGATCGGTTATAAATCCCATAACCCGTTCAAGGTTGATCTGGCTGGTTTGGGCCGGAGAGAGGTCATGTGCAACCAGTATGACCCGTTTGTCGATCGCTGCAATATTGACCCTTTCAGCACCGACCAGGTTCTGCATAATACTATCGGCAACCTGAACAACATCGCCGGCCCGCTCTTTTAAATAGGGATCCGTCATCGTCTGGAAAATCTCACGTAAATTCGATACAATTTGTTTGAGGGCCCATTCAGCATTGACACCCTCATTCTTAATGACGTCAATCGTGCTTCCATAGAGCATTTTGTCTTTGAGCAGGGCCATATGGGTTTCAAGGATATGGGCGCGCTGCAATTCTTCGGGGCTTCGCTCAACAATTTTACGAAGCTCATCCCTGGCTTTTTTTACAGCTGCTTTGAATCGCTTGATTTCGTTTGAACGTGATTTTTCCTCGATCTGGTATTTTTCGACGATATCCACACCTTCGCGGTAAACCAGATAGGCTTTTCCGATACAGACTCCCGGAGATGCACTGATTCCTTTAAGGATTATGTCTTCAGTGGCAGCGTCCATCATGTTAACTTATTCTCCGAACCCGCTTTCAATCAGATTGGCGATGTCCTCTAAAATTTGCCGATCGGCTTTATCTTTAATTATAAGGGTAATTTTAGATCCTTTTCCACAGGCCAGTGTAAGGATGTCTAAAATACTGGAAGCATCCGCTTTTTCAGCGCCCTTTTTTACCCAGACCGCAGCCTTTGAATTTTGGGCCAGCTCGGCGATCCTGGCGGCCGAGCGGGCATGCAAACCCAGTTCGTTTACGATAATCACTTGCCTGGATAATTCTGGTGCTGATCGGGTTGAATTTGTCATTAAACATATAATTGTTATAAGAATTTTAATCGATTATCAAGACAACACTATATGCCAATTTGAAATCATTGACAAGATCGGAAATGGCTGTTAAGGTTTTGCAGATGTTAAGCACAACTGCTTGAAATTAAAATATATATTTATTAACATCAACCCCTTTAGGAGAGGAGGACCGCAGGATGTCTGAAAAAGTATTGATATTCGGAAAAGATGCCTGACCCTACACGCGGGCCGCTCGTGAAGCTTATGCCAAAAAAGAAAAAAAATTTGATTATAGGGACGTGCTTTCAGATCCCGACCAGCTCGACGCCATGCTCAAGCACACCAATGGCGTGCGCGAAGTTCCGGTGATCGTCGATGAAGGAGAGGTGATTATCGGTTTTGATGGCGGGACTTGAGGGGTGTAAATTTCTCGGCCGGGAGCCGAAAAATTTAGGAAGTGAATATCGGGTAAACTCCCAATAATTCGGAATAATATGCCAAACTTTACGTTAGAGGCCAAATCCAGATGACCATCAAAAGATGAATAGATGGGCATGAGACAGTTGTTGCGGGAAACCCGGTTTATGCAAGAGGGCAAACAACGTGTTAAATTTAAAGGAAAATAAATTATCATATGAAAGTTTGCAACTGCGAGTTAAGGCGCTGGAAAAAGAAATTTATCAGCTCGGTCAAGTTGAACAAGCACTCCGAAGGGAAAACGAATATCTAAACGCCCTGCACGAAACCGCACTGGGATTAATCTACCGTCTGGATGAAGAAGAATTATTGGAAGCGATTCTGCAGCGCGCAGCCATGCTCACCGGAACCCGGCATGGCTATATCTATCTGCTTGAACCCGGCGATAACGAAATGCAAATGCGAGTCGGGATGGGGTTTTTTAAAGCGCAGCTGGGCTTGCGGGTTAAATTGGGTGAAGGCGTGGGGGGCAAGGTCTGGCAGAATGACAAACCGCTGTTGGTCGATGACTATCGCTCCTGGGAAGGGCGGCTTTCAGACAAGTCTTTGGATGACTTGCATTCGGTCGTTGGTATTCCATTAAGGGATCGCAATGGATTTCATGGTGTCATCGGGCTGGCCAGTGTCGGACGCGGCAAGCAATTCAAGCCGCAGGACATCGCTGTTTTTCAACTTTTTGCGGATCTGGCTCTGGTAGCTATTGATAAAGGGAAACTGTATGCAGATGTTCGGCGGGAGCTGGCCGAGCGAAAACGAACCGAAGAGACGCTGCGCGAAAGCGAAGAGCGTTATCGGCTACTTTTAGAATCCTCCCCGGATCCGATCGTGGTATATAACATGCAGGGAGAGGCTACTTACGTGAATCCCGCTTTTGAGCAAACATTCGGATTTTCCGGTGACGAAGTTTTGGGAAAACAAATCGATTTTGTGCCGGATGAAAGCTGGCCGGAAACCAAAGATGCTATCGAGACAATGTTGAGCGGTAAAAAGATCGACCTGTTTGAGACCAAACGTCTAACCAAGGATGGCAGGGTGCTGGATGTCCAAATCAGCTCGACGCTCTACCACAATCGAGATGGCAAGCCTGTGGGAAATATTGTCATCCTGCGGGATATCAGTGCGCTGAAACAGACTGAGCAGGTATTAAAAAAATACCATGATCATCTGGAAGAGTTAGTTGAAGAGCGTACCGCTGAACTGGCCCAAACCAATACCCAGCGCGAACAGGAAATTGAAGTGCGCAAACGCGCTGAAGAGGCCTTGCGTAAAAGGGAAGTGGAGCTGGAAGCCCAATCCCACCACCTCGAAGAAGTCAACACAGCCTTAAAAGTTTTACTCAAACAGCGCGAAGATGATAAAAAAGAGCTCGGTGAAAACGTACTGTCCAACGTCAAGGAATTGATTACTCCTTATGTTGAGCGGTTGAACAAGAGCCGGCTCAACACCAATCAGAAAACCCTTATCAATATCATGGAATCCAATCTGAAAAACATTATCTCCCCATTCATTAGCAAACTGTCCTCCAAATACTTTAATTTTACCCCGATGGAAATCAAAGTGGCCAATCTTGTCAAAGAAGGCAAGACCAACAAAGAAATTGCCGAACTGCTGTGTCTTTCGAAAAACACGATTTTATTTCACAGATATAACATCCGCAGCAAACTCAGGCTGAAAAATAAAAAAATCAACCTGAGATCACACCTGTTATCCTATGATAAATAGTGGTTATTACCCACTACTATCCAACTATTTTATCAACTTGACATTATGTGACGTTTCGGTATGGTTGGTGTCGTCGAATTCGCAATTCAGCGTCACAACCATACCATCTATCTTTAGCGTAACCCCAAAAGAATATTGGACTTCTTAAAATTTTGTTGACTAAATGTGAAATAAATTATAGCTATTTCACTTTAAATAGAATGCTTTCAAGCAACTGAACTCAATTCAAGTACTTAATATTATTTTGCAAACTGGTTTCAAAGTGCATAGACGATGTGATTGACATCATTTATTTCCCAGACGAAAGGGGACCTAAATATTGGCGGAAGCAAATCAGATAAAAGAAGGCGAAGTCCTCCTTGAACTCGAGGACGTACACATGTCTTTCGGCAAAGTCGCGGCTCTGGCGGGTATCAGCCTAAAAGTCCAAAAAGGCGAGATCCACTCCATCATCGGGCCCAATGGCGCCGGTAAGACCGTGATGATGAATTGTGTCAACGGTCTTTACAACCCGCAACAGGGGACGATCTCTTATAAGGGACAAATGATTAACCATCTAAAACCCTATGAGCGTGCCAAATTAGGTATGTCCCGGACTTTTCAAAAAGTTGAAGTCTTCGGCGGCATGACGGTTTTGGATAACATTCGGCTTGGCCGGCATATCCACCTCAAATCAGGTATTGCCAGCGGATCGTTGTGGGCCGGAAAAACCTCCAAAGAAGAAATTGAACACCGCCAGTTTATCGAAGAGGAAATTATTGACCTTCTGGAAATCGAACACATCCGTCACAAACCCGTTGGAATGCTTCCTTACGGTCTTCAGAAACGCGTCGAGTTGGGCCGGGCGCTGGCACTGGAGCCGGACCTGCTGATCCTCGATGAGCCGCTGGCCGGTCTTAATTTGGAGGAAGTCGAAGATATGGCGCGCTTCATCCTGGATGTCAACGAAGAGGAGCGCTGGAAGGTCACCTGCCTGCTGGTTGAGCATGATATGGGGGTGGTCATGGATCTTTCTCATCGTGTGTTTGTCCTCAATTTCGGCTATATGATTGTAGATGGCACGCCTGAGGAAGTTCAAAATAATCCTGAGGTAATTAAAGCATATTTGGGAGAAGAGGATTTATATGCAACACGAAGGTAGCGTGCGTCAAAATGAGATTGAAATAACCGAAGATCTGACGATTCCGAAGCTGTTTTATCAGCAAGCCAGAAAATACGGTAAGGACCGGGTGGCCATGCGGGAAAAGGAATTTGGGATCTGGCTTCCGATCACCTGGCAGGATTATCTGGAAAACGTGAAATATATTGCCCTGGGGCTGATCAGCCTGGGGCTTGAAGACGGCGACAAGGTCGCGATGATCGGCGACAACCGTCCCGAGGGCCTGTGGGCAGAAATTGCGACCCTCTGTGCCAGGGGCATAGGGGTATGGCTGTTTCGGGACTGTCTGATCGATGAGGTCAGGTATATTATCGATCATTCGGATACAAAATTTCTATTTGGCGAGGGCCAGGAGGAAGTCGACAAGGCCATTTCAATCTTTAATGAGTGTCCCAAGCTGCAAAAGATCATATGGGATGACCCCAAGGGAATGCGCAACTATGATGAGGATTATTTGATCAGCCTCAAGGAGGTTCAGCAATTAGGCCGGGAGCTGGAAAAAGAGCAGCCGGATCTTTTCGAAGCGCTAATCAATAAGGGGCAGGGTGAGGAAATCGCCCTGCTTTTTTATACGTCAGGGACGACGGCATTGCCCAAAGGCGCTTTATTATCCCATCACAACATGTTAACCATGGGCCAGCATCTTATGGCGGTCGATCCCTGCCTGGATACGGATGACTATGTATCGTATCTGCCCTTTGCCTGGATCGGTGAGCAAATGATGTCTATTTCCTGCGGTTTGCAGATCGGATACACACTCAACTTTCCCGAGGAACCCGAAACCGCTCAGGAAAATATCCGTGAAATCGGCCCGCATGTCATGTTTGCCCCGCCGCGCATGTACGAACAAATGACGCGAACCGTTCAGGTGAAGTATCTGGATTCTACCTGGATTAAACGCAAGTTTTATGAGTTTTCAACCTATGTCGGCTATAAAGTTGCCAATCTGAAATTTGGTAAAAAACCGGTACCCTGGTATTGGAAGGCCCTTGAGTGGCTGGCCACCATCTCGGTTCAGAAAAAACTCAAAGACCATTTGGGCTTGTCCCGGGTGCGCAACGCCTATACCGGTGGAGCGGCCATGGGTCCGGATCACTTTCGCTTTTTTCATGCCCTGGGCGTAAATCTGAAGCAGATTTACGGTCAGACGGAAGTCGCCGGCATATCGGTTGTGCATCGCAACGGCGACATCAAGTTTGACACCGTGGGTCACCCGATTCCCGGAACGGAAGTCAAGATCGCTGAAGACGGTGAAATCCTGACCCGCAGCCCTTCGGTATTTCTGGGATATTATAAAAACCCCGAGGCCACCGAAAAAACGCTGATAGACGGCTGGCTCTATTCCGGCGACAAGGGTTTTATCGATGATGATGGGCATCTGGTGGTTTTCGACCGCACCAAGGATGTCTTCACCTTAAAAGACGGCAAACCCTTTGCCCCCCAGTATCTGGAGACGCGTCTGAAGTTTAGCCCTTATATAAGAGATTCATGGGTGATCGGCGATAAGAAAGATTACATCAGCGCCGTCTTGTGCATCGACTATTCGGTGGTCGGCAAATGGGCGGATGAAAAGAAGCTGAATTATACGAGTTACCAGGAGCTTTCGCAGATGCCCGAGGTTTATGATCTGGTGGAAAAACAGATCCTTCAGGCCAACAAAGACCTGCCCGATGTGGCCAAAGTGGTGAAATTTATCAATCTTTACAAGGAACTGGATGCGGATGACGATGAGCTCACGCGCACGCGGAAACTGCGCCGGGCTTTTGTCGAAAAACGTTATGAGGATATCGTGGCTGCGCTCTATTCGGACAATGATGCCGTCCATATCGATACGATTATTAAATATGAAGATGGCCGCCAGGCCCACATTAAGACGGATCTGCAAATCAGAAAGGTGGCGAACTGACAATTTACCGAAACATGCCAGAATGCCCCTTGGCTTGCCGCGGGGAGCTTCACTATTTTCGATTGACGATTGAATATTTTCGGAATTCTGTCTTTCTAAACTTAGGTATCGTAATCGAAGAAGCTGATGAATCCTATTTTTGGATAGAGTTTATCTTTGTTGAAAACCTGATAAAGCGCAATCTTGTTGAGCCACTGCTAAAGGAAGCAAAGGAGCTATATTCATCGCCTCCGGAAAAACAGCCAGAAATAAAGATAAAATTGATTAAATCCTTAAATAGTCAATATTCAACAGCCAATTGAAAGAGGAGCTTATCGAATGGAACTGTTTTTTATGACCCTGACAACGGGTGTTATGGTTGGCGGTATTTATGCCCTTGTTGCCCTTGGTTGGGTGCTGATTTATAAGTGTTCGGGAGTATTAAATCTGGCAATGGGCGAATTGACGCTCATCGGAGCATATGTCTCCCTGAGTTTTTATTCCATGGGGGTACCTTTTCTGCTGTCGCTCCTATTTTCTCTGATCATCGGGTTCACGTTAGGCATTCTGACGGAAAGAATTTTTTTGGATAAGCTTATCGGCGAGCCGGTTTTGACGGTAATCATGGTTACTGTTGGACTTTCCTTTTTCTTTAAGGGCTGCGTTGAATTATTTTGGGGGACCGATACCCGTGTATTTGACCCGCCTGTATTCTCGATCGAGCCGATCCGACTCGGGCCCCTGGTTATTGGGGAGGTGTATCTATTCAGTTTTGTGGCGGCTATTATTCTTTTGATCATATTCGTGTGTTTTTTTAAATACACGCGCTGGGGCCTGGCGATGCAGGCAACGGCCGATGATGAGATGGCGGCCTTATCCCTTGGCGTAAGTGCCCGCTTTGTCTATGCGGCAGCCTGGTCGATTGCTTTTATGGCTGCCGGTGTTGGCGGCACTCTTTTGGGGAATATCAATGGACTCAATATTTCCGTTGGGTTCCTTTCACTGCTGGTACTGCCGGCGGTGGTTTTAGGCGGTTTGAATTCAGTACCCGGAGCCATCGTCGGTGGGATTATTATCGGTATTTTACAAAATTTTTGTGGCGCCTACCTGGACAGGTACTTCCCGGGTGGCGTCAAAGAGATTGCGCCCTTTGTTTTTATGGCCGTCTTTTTGCTCTTCAAGCCTTATGGGCTCTGGGGCTGGGAAAGAATCGAACGCGTTTGATTGGTTTCATTTGTCGTAAATTATTGAACCAATCCAACCAATCCAACTAATTCAACTAATATAACTAATTTAATGGAGTTTTTTTATGTCAACAACCTGGCTTCCCTGTGGTGATTATCATCAAAATTATATGGAAGATCATGCCTGGTTTCAAACCAAGTTTATCAAAGGAAAGATGATTTTGCTGGGTTTGAGCCTTTTTGTTTTTATCCCCCTTGTTTCCGATTCATACTGGCTCAGTGTCTGTAATACAGTCGGTTATACGATTTTAGGCGCTTTAGGAGTACAGCTTTTAATCGGCTTCTGCGGCCAGGTCACCCTGGGTCACGCGGCATTTCTTGCGGTGGGAGCCTACACCAGCACCTTGCTCACTCTGGAGTTTCCCTGGCCTAAGCTTTTAATTGACTGGGGTCTGGCATATCCCTTCAGTATCATCATCGCTGGAGTTGTGGCCGGCATCTGGAGCGTCCTTTTTGGTCTTCCCTCCGCCCGTGTAAAGGGATTTTATCTTATCCTGACAACCATGGCCGCGCAGTTCATTACAGTAGACTTTATTATTACCCAGTATGTCGCCCAGATCGGTGGTCGCGGAATGGCTTTTTCTCTACCGCCGGGTACCATCAAAGTCGGCCCTTGGATCATCGATACGGATTTAAAGGTGTATTACATGATGGTTGTACTGGTGATCATCTGTGTAATTGGCCTGGCCAATCTCTTGCGGTCACGAGCCGGCAGGGCCTGGGTAGCCATACGCGATAATGATATTTCAGCTGAAGTGATGGGCATTAACATCGTTCAATATAAACTGCTGGCTTTTTTTGTAGCCGGATTTATCGGCGGCATTGCCGGCGCATTCTGGATCAGCAACCTGGCCGCCATCAGTCCGGAGCATTTTCCCTGGTTTGTGTCCCTTTGGCTGGTCGGCGTGATCCTCATCGGGGGTGTCGGATCCATACACGGAGCCATCTTCGGATCCTTATTTATGGTGATCGTCATGGAGATTCTCCAGCTGATTATCATGCAATTTGCAGATACCGCGATTGGTGAAAAGTTCATGATGGATTTTCTGTTTGTCAAAGAGGCTGCCTTTGGGCTGGCCATTTGTGCGTTTATGATATTTGAACCAAATGGATTGGCCTATCGCTGGTGGCAAATAAAAAACTATTTTAACCTGTGGCCATTTTCGTATTAACTGACCTATCCAAATACTAAAGCAGGTTGAACAATTCTTTACAAAAAAGGAGGTGATAATTTAGCAGTTGTGGCTAGACTTGATTAAATCCGACTTTCCAAAAAAGGGAGGAAACTATGAAGTCAAAATTATTTGTTTGGTTATTCGCGATATTATTTCTCGCCGGATCTCTTTCGATGGCGGGGGCAGCGGACGTTAAAATCGGGTCCCTCGTTGATACAACGGGAGCGACTTCGGATGTCGGCAAGGACTATGCGCTCGGTATTGCCGAGGCCATCCATTATGTAAATGATAACGGCGGAGTTAACGGCAAACAGATCAAACTGTATCAATTTGATTATGGCTACCGCATTCCCGAAGCCCTTACGAAGTATAAACTGTTCAAAAGGCTTAAGGTTGCGGCCGTTCTCGGCTGGGGGACCGGCGACACCGAGGCACTTTCGCCCACTATAACAAAGGATAAGATGCCGTATATATCCGCCTCTTATTCAGCGCATCTAACCAATCCTGCAAAGACACCTTACAATCTTTTCTTTGCAACGGACTACTCAACGAATGCCCGGGCGGCAATCACGGCCTGGTTTGATAAAAAATGGCCGAAGCACCCGGATTACGGGAAAAGAAAACCGCGCTTTGCCTGCTCTTACATGTTTGCTTCCGCATATTGTAGCGCACCTATCAAGGCCATAAAGGATCAAGCCACGCTTTTGGGTTTCGACATCGGTCCGGATCAGGATACTTCGCTTACAGCGATCGACACCAAAAGCCAGGTCCTGGCCCTGAAGAATTTTAAACCCGACCTCGTATGGCATGGTAACACCACCATGTCTACGTCCGCCACCATTCGTGATGCATATGCCCTTGGGCTGGGCGCCGATCATATTGTCAACAATTGGGGGTATGATGAGAATCTGCCGAAACTTGCGGGTAAGGCCGGTGAAGGCGTTATGGGAGGTGCCGTCTGTGCCTTTTTTGGTGAAAACGTCAGACTGATGGACAAGGTGGTAGAGTACGCCCAAAAGTTTAATCCCGGTATCCCCAGGGAAAAACGTCTCATCCGTACCGTGCAGGCCTGGGGTGACGTGCTTGTTCTCTGGGAAGCCTTGAATCGGGCGGATAAGGCCGGAGATTTAAGTGGTGAGAGCATCCTGAAAAACGGTTTTGAGACGATGAGAAACTTCGATATCGGCCTGGGAGCACCAGCAATTACCTATACCTCAACGGATCACCGTGCTGCTACAGGGTTACCGATCTATGAGGTTAAGAACGGTAAATTTGAAATCGTTGAGAAAGTTGATTTGAAAAGCCGCTGGCCGGAAAAATGGGCCAAGGAGTGGCTCGGATGGTAGTTGTATTCGTTGAATGGTAAAATAGTTGAATGGTCAAATCGTAAAAAAGGCAAACGCTTTATTTCTATTTGACTGTTAGACAAATTATCCATTTAACCAACTCCCGAAGGAGGTCAAATACGTTGTCCGACGATAGCATGGTTTTAAAGATCAATAACATTGAGGTTAAGTACCACGAAGTTATTCTGGTCATCAAAGGCGTCTCGATCGAGGTCCCGCAAGGCGGCATTATCGCACTTCTGGGTGCCAATGGCGCGGGGAAAAGCACGATCTTAAAGGCGATTTCCGGTCTATTAAAGCACGAGGACGGCGAGGTTACCGACGGATCGATTGAGTTCATGGGTGATCGTATCGACAAAATGGGGCCTGAAAAGATCGCCAAAATGGGCATCGTTCAGGTGATTGAAGGACGCAGAGTATTTGAACATCTGACTGTCGAGCAGAACCTGAAGGTGGGTGCCCACATGAAAAAGCACGGCCGGTCTATCAGGGACGGGCTTGAGATGGTTTATCACTATTTTCCGCGTTTGAAAGAAAAGCGCAATGAAACCGCCGGCTTTATCAGTGGCGGTGAGCAGCAGATGACGGTCGTCGGACGTGCGCTCATGACCAGCCCCAAGCTGATCCTATTAGATGAGCCCTCAATGGGGCTTGCCCCGTTGCTGATTCATGAGATCTTCAACATTATCACCCGGCTCAATAAAGAGGAAAAAATCTCGCTGCTTTTGGTGGAACAGAATGCCAAGCTGGCCCTCAATGTCGCCCCCCATGCCTACGTGCTGGAAAACGGGCGTATTGTCATGGATGATAGCGCGGAAAAGCTCAGAGAGAATCCGGATATCAAGGATTTCTACCTGGGCATGACTGATTTTGGGGGTAGAAAAAGTTTTAGGGATGTTAAGCACTATAAGCGAAGAAAGAGATGGCTTACTTAACCCTTAAATTGCATAAGGGGGTAAATATGCGAAAGAAATTAACTGGACTGATTATTTTATGTGTTTTTGTTTTTGCCGTTCTTTTATCCGGGTGCGCGGGCATGCAACGTGCTTCCGAGAGCAATTTTAAAACCCCGGTGGTTACACTGGATTACGTTGATGTCGCCCATTACTTTGGGTGGTGGTACTATAGCTCTAAAGTTGAACCCACCAAGGGGAAAGCCGGGAACAATGCGGGCCCCCTGGATTATGCATTTATTTTTAATATCGAAAACCCCAATTCCTTTCCGGTTATGCTGGATGGTTTCAAATTTGCCTGTGTCATAGATGGATTTGAACTTAACTCGGGCTATTCGATTGAGGCGATGTGGATTCCGGCCGGGAAAACCAACCAGTTAAAAGTGGAGGTTATGTACGATTTTATGGGGGCATTACACAGCTTGCTTATCGTGGCTGGTCAGTCGCTAAAGGAAAAGGGAATGGGCGCAGTGGACCAGATTGAAAGGATCTGGACAGGAGCGCCTGATTTCTCATTCCCGGTTGGGGTGACCCAAGGTTCAGCTGTTTTCAAAGCTGACGGCCTAACCAGAGTGGCCACCTTTGAAGGCACCTATCCATAATAAACTAAACTAAGCCTCTTGCCTTACCCTATTTTTAAAATTGAGTGTAAAGCAAGGAACAGGGAAACCTAAAATTATTTACCGTGTGAAGTGAAGTTGCGTGTCCCAGGTTTTTTAGAGCGATCATGGGGCACGCAACTTTTCGACAATCCTTGCTTTAACTTGCTTCTACCACTGAAGTTAACCGTTATTTAGGGCATGAGGCAGCAGTATATCTGAGTGTCTCATTAGTTCAAAGAGACATACGCCTTTGAAGTTTAATATTCTAATCTTGCTTTCATCCTAGAGGCTAAATCTCTATGACCGTGTATGACTATACCTTCTATGATCTGATCAACCGTAATGCCGTGTGTTTTAATGACCGGCAGGCTTGGTTTGAAGTTGACGACCAACGGACATCGACGTTTCCCGAATACAAAGAACAGGTGGATCAACTGGCGAGTGGCCTGCAGAAAATCGGTGTCAAAAAGGGCGATCGGATTGGTGTTATAGGAAAGAACAGTCTGGAATATTTTCTGCTATATGGTGCTTCAGCGGCCCTCGGCGCCATTTTGGTGGTTATAAACTGGCGGCTTTCAGCCGAAGAAGCCCTATTTAATCTGAACGACTGTGAACCCAAACTCCTCTTTGTGGATGCCGAATTTCAAGAGATGATCGCAGGCGTCAAAAAGAAACTCCCTTCCGTGAAACACTATTTTAATCTGAAGCCCCCGGGCGGCAATTTTACAGAATTTAACACTTTGATGGCTGGGCCGGGTGAGTTTGAATTAATCGATGTAGCAACCGATGACGGTTGGGTTGTTATACATACGGCAGCGGTGACCGGCAGACCCCGCGGGGCCTTGTTAACCCATGGAAATTTAATCGGCGCCAATATCAGTTTAAATCTGTTGTTCAATTTGTCTGCTGAAGATGTGCATTTAAACCTTTTGCCGCTTTTTCACGTCGGCGGTTTATCTATTGCAACTGCGTGCTTTCATGCCGGCGCGCTGAATGTCAATATGGGCAAATTCGATGCGCAACAGGCTGTGGATCTGATTGTTGAAAAGCAGGTTACCTTTCTCTATGATTTTTCACCGATACTGTCTTCCATTCTAGATGCGCATGAAAAAACCGGCCAAGATATAAAGTCTTTAAAGGCCGTGCTTGGAATCGAAAATCCTGAAACGATTGAGCGCTATCAAAAATTGATCGGCGGCACCTTTTTTTGCGTATACGGTCAGACCGAAACATCCGCGATGTCAACCCTGGGTCGTTACAATGACCGGCCGGGTTCAGCCGGCAAAACCCTGGAGCTGGCGGATGTGCGGTTGGTTGATGGCAATGACAACCCTGTATCGGCCGGTGAGGTCGGTGAGATTGCCGTCAAAGGGCCCTTAGTATTTAAAGGCTACTGGAATTTGCCGGAGGAAACGGCATACGCGTTTCGGGGTGGCTGGCATCATACCGGAGACCTGGGGCGCTTCGATGAAGACGGGTTTCTCTGGTACGAGGGGCGCAAAGCGGAAAAAGAATTGATCAAGCCGGGCGGTGAGAACGTTTATCCGGCGGAGGTCGAAAAGGCAATTTTGGAAAACCCGGCTGTCAGCGAAACGATTGTTTTCGGGGTTCCTGATCCGAAGTGGAAAGAGGGGATCAAAGCCGTTTGCATATTAAAATCAGGACAGAATCTTGATGCCAAGGAATTAATTACTTTTGTTGGCCAGCGCATCGCCAGCTATAAAAAGCCGCACTACGTTGAGTTTGTATCCGAGTTTCCGCTATTAAAAGATGGTTCGCCGGATCGTTCCAAGATAAAAGAGCTGTATGGGGGGCCGCAGGAGTAGGCGGTCGCCGGCTCAATAGGCATAGCGCATAGCGCCTGGCGCATAGTGTATGAAATCATACCGCCCGGGTTGAAAACACAATGCTCAAATCGCCCCCATTTTCTACTTACACCTTCCCGAATTCCCTTTCCTGAAGATTGAAGACTGTTGACTTCGCTATTTATTTTAACTATATGTTCCAACTTAATGGTTTTTTGCCCTTCCGGGCAAATAAGAAATTATAAAATATAAAATCGCGCAGCGATTTTATGGGGAGAAGATAATGATTCGAACGGAAATTTCACTTTTTTTGAAGAATGTGCCGGGTGAACTTGGCAGATTGGCAACCATGTTCGGGGAAGCGGGTATAAACATCGATGCCCTGACGATACAGGATGCGTCGTCCTATGTCCAGGAGCTTTTTAAAGCCCGGGGAAAATCGCTTAAACGAATTGCATCAGCTGCCAGCTATAATTCCATGCGCAAAGATTCGGCCGAGTTTGCGCTGATCCGACTTCTGGTCGGCGATACGGATAAAGCCGTTGAGCTGCTGTCCAAAAATGACTTCATTTTTGATAGCATGCCGGTCATTGCCCTTGAACTCGCGAACCGGCCCGGCGAACTGGCAAAAATTTCCTCCAAATTCGGCGAAGAAGGAATCAATATCAATTACGTATATGGATCGGTTTCCTCGCCGGATGAAAAATGTCTGTTTGTGTTTTGCCCGGAGGATATAGATAAGGCAGCAAAGATATTTCAGTAAGCGCAGGTTCGGGGTTCAAGGTGCAGCATACCTATTTGTTTCCTATTCAAAGATTTGGTTAGAAGTGGTTTCAAAACCCCATCTGAGGCCCAATGGCTGCGTTGCAGACCTCCGATAAATGCGCACATACCCATGTATGCTGCGCTTTCTCGATCGGCCTGCGCCTTGCCCTTGAACCTGATCTGAGGTTTTGAAACCACTTCTATTGTTATTTTGGTTTTCCCTCAGCCTCTTCCGCTTGAGCCGCTGCGATGGCTGCTGCGGCACCGGCTTCGGCGGCTATTTTATCCGGCGCAGCGGCTTCTTCACCGGGTGGCAGGTAAACCGTAACGTTGCGGTGGGCAAATTCAATGCGGTTTTTCCTGAAAGACTCCTGAATCATCCGAAACAACTCCCGTCGGATAACAAATTGATCCCCGGGTTTGGTCTTATACTTGACGCGCATGATCATGGCGGAATCATCCAATTCCTTAACACCCTGGGACTTGATTTTGCCGAGCAGCTTGGGGCCCAATTCTTCATCCTGCTCTATTTGTTCGTATATCTTTTTGATGACTTTGCGGACCTTGTCCACATCGGTGTCATAGCGAACACGAAAATCAAGCTTGGTAATAATATAATCACGGCTCATATTGGTAACGGTGCCCATATCGCCGAAAGGTATGGTGTGGACCGGACCGCGGGCATTCCGAAGCCTTAAAGAGCGCAGGGATATGTGTTCCACCATACCCTTTTGACCGCTCGTTTCGATGAAGTCCCCGACGCGAAAGGCATCGTCCATCAGAAAAAATACGCCGGCGATAATATCTTTTACCAGGGTCTGGGCGCCAAAACCGATCGCCAGGCCCACCACTCCGGCGCCGGCAATCAGGGGGCCGATGTTGATACCCATGGACGCCAGAATGATCAATGCAACGATGACAAACATAACGGCGAGAACGAACTTGCGCAGCAACACCAGCAGGGTTCCCATGCGGCTTCCGCCGGCACTACCTTCCTCGGCATCCTCGTCCGCTTCCGGCATTTCCTCTTTCAGCTTTTGATCGATTCTGGCTTTGATCAGCTGCCAGGCGATAAAACTAAGCAGCACCACCACCACGATACTTAGAGCACTGCGCGTAAACATACGGCCGATCGAAATATCAATGCCCCAAAGACGCAGCGAGATAAAGAAGATAAAAGCGATCAGAAAAATTCGGAAACCCCGTCTAATCAGCGGGATGTAATGCGTAATATCCATTTTGCCGGCGGCTTCCTGCTGCGCATCGGATTCCGGTGGATGGTCGCCGCTCAAGTCAATCATTTCACGGGATTCGCCCGAGGCGATTTTCAATAAGCGCTGGACCCACTGATCTACTCCGATAACGATGGGAATCAAAAAGATGCTGAAGATCAGATTCACCACCGTTACATTTTCCTCGTTGAGTGCTTTGGCAACCCAGATTCCGCCGGCGACCAGCACGTAAAGTATGGCTAAATAATGCCAGTTCCGGGCAAACGCCGCCCGCAGTGCGCCGCCGCCCGGTACCGGTTCCACATTCCCCGTCTCTATGGCCTGGCCCACCCTTTTGCGGCTGTGCCAGATCATGATCACGATGGCCAGGATAACAACAATCCCGGCCAGGCCATAGGTCAACAGGTATAACGGCCGGCTGACGCTTAAGTTGTAAAAAATTGCGCTGGCTCCGGCGAAAAACCCGGCGATGACCGTAATTAGAAGAATCCACTTATACAGAAAAGAGGCGTCCCGGTCCTGCATGGGGAATAAACGCAGTGCGGCGGCTTGAGGGGAAAATATGATCCTGGCCCCGAAGGCGAAGGCCATGATGTAGTAGCTGACAATCAGGTAGGTGGATACAATAACATAGCTGGCTTTGCCCTGCTCATAAAACATTACGAAGATTATAAATGTTGCCAGAACATAAACACCGATGCCCATTGCTTCCAGAAGTGCGCGCGAAAGGACCCGCCCGAAAAATTGTAATTTCCCCAGTCTAACCGCTTTGAGCAGATTTTCCTGTATGTCGGATGTGGTTCGCCGAAACAGCCAGCGCAGAACTAATCCCAGGGCGATGATGGCAGCCAAACTGGCGACGGTTCCAAAAAAATAAGGGGCACCCTTTCCGCCCGAAAGCTTCGCGACGGCATCGCCCCACTGGCCGGAACCGCTATCCTTTTCCTCACCGGTAAGAATATTTTCAATGCGGCTTAAAACGACCGCGATACTCCGGGCCGCCCCATAAAAACTGGTACTGATTTTACTTGGACGCCGTTTATCAGATTCTTCACCGGCGCTGGCTTTGTCCGCGGTTTCCTGTTTCAATTTCTGAGCATATGCCTGCCGGACCTGCTCATCACTCATACCGGCGATATGACTATCTACCTCCTCAGGAGACATGATCGCAGGCTGCTGCTCGGGCTGAGCTGCCCGGGCTTCCTGCGCCATCAGCTGAAAAGTCGGCATCAATAAAGAAATGCATAGAATAAGCGGCAAACTGAAAATAATTGTTTTCGATAGATAACGCTTCATTAGCCATCTCCTTTGAAGGCACTCACATATTGCTTAAATCTGAAATCATCTCCGTCCGCTGGCAGATTAAGGCTTTCTTTTGTCTTTGAAAATATGATTTGAAATCACGATGCGCTGAATTTCAGAGGTGCCCTCGTAGATTGTAAATACCCGGGCATCGCGGTAAAATCGTTCTACCGGATATTCTTTGGTAAAGCCGTATCCGCCATGCATTTGAAGGGCCTTTGCGGTGGTGCGGTTAACCATTTCCGAAGCAAACAGTTTGGCCATCGAAGCCTGAGCCGTGTAGTTCTCTCCACGATCTTTCATTTCAGCAGCGGAAAACGTCAGCAGCCGCGCCGCCTCAA
>Ga0209536_100003374_pt1 | contig 25682 bp, 25 predicted proteins | sample DeeMarSeWOR28_12_FD_187461 | JGI IMG/M metagenome (GOLD analysis project Ga0209536, IMG submission 187461) | Marine sediment microbial communities from White Oak River estuary, North Carolina - WOR-2-8_12 (SPAdes) (version 2) | ecosystem: Environmental > Aquatic > Marine > Intertidal zone >...
CATCGACATCCACGCCCACATCGTCCCGGAATCCCTGTGGAAGGCCATCGACGCGAAAAAGGAATGGCACGGATTCCATCACGAGCCGGGCGAGGGGCTGGGCACGGTGGTGGGCGGTGGCATGCGCACGGGCTTCACGACCCCCAAGGTGCGCTACACGGTCGAGGAACGGCTGCAGGACATGGACGCGCAGAGAGTGGACGTGCAGGTGCTCTCGATTCACACGCCGTTCGTCGGCTACCACCTCGAGGCGGCTCAGGGACTCGCCCTGGCGCGCGAGGTCAATGACGAGATCGGGGCGACGGTGCGCCAGAACGCGGGACGCCTTGCCGGGCTTGCCACGCTGCCCGTGCAGGACGTGAAGTCCGCGATCGGCGAGCTCGAGCGTGCCGTGACGAAGCTCGGGCTCAAGGGGGCGTCACTCGACACGGAGGTGAACGGCGAGCAGTGGGACGAGCCTAAATTCCTTCCGTTCTTCAAGGCCGCGGAACAGATGGGGGCGGTCCTCTTCTACCATCCGCAGCCGCAGAACAACTTCCTGATGCAGCGGATCAAGCGCCATGGCCTTTTCAACAGTCTCGGCGTGATCCTGGATGACGCGATCGTCACGGCCGTACTGATTTGCGGCGGCGTGCTGGAGAAATGCCCGGACCTCAAGGTCTGCATTGCGCATGGCGGCGGGCCGGCCTGCTACGCCATGGGCAGGCTCGATCGCGCCTGGCATGGGCGGCCGCAGACCCGCAGCACACCGCAGCCCCCGAGCGCATACCAGAAAAAACTCTATTACGACACCGTAGTCGGCAGCGAGGAAGCGCTGCGCTTCCTCATTGACCGGGTCGGCGTCGATCGCGTCGTGCTGGGCAGTGACTGGCCGTTCGTGCCGTGGCATCCGTCGCCGGTCGCGTGGGTGCAGAACCTCGAGTCGCTGACGGCGGAGGAGAAAGAGAAGATTCTCTGGAAGAATCTCGCGCAGCTGCTCGACATCCGGTGACCGGTGACCCGTGACCGGGAAGCGCAGGTTGGAAAGCGTCACCGCGAAGGACGCGGAGGGCGCCGAGCAAAAGAAAAGCGTTACCGCAGAGGCCGCAAAGGCCGCGGAGGAAATCTACTCAAACGGGCACAAACGAAGGGCGCGCAGACAACGCTAAAAGGGGAGTTAGGGTGCGCCCTCGGTTTTCGTTTGGCCCCTCGTCTTTTGGCTTGCTGAGCTCCGGTGACCGGTCACGGGTCACCGGAGCAATTGAGATGTCTATCAGCCGGCCTTGATGCGCCGCTCCTTGACCACCCGCCGCCATTTGCCCTGCTCGCCCTTCAGATAGTTGGTGACCTCTTGCGGCGACATCGGGATCAGCTCCCCGCCGCCACTTTCGAAGCGCTTCATGACCACGGGGTCGGCCAGGGCGGCCCGGATTTTCTGATTCAGCAAGCTGATGATCCTGTCCGGCGTCCCCGCAGGCACCGCGATGATGTGCCACGCGACCATCTCGAACCCGGGCAGTCCCGCCTCGGCAACGGTCGGCAGGTCGGGCATCGCGGACGAGCGCTTGAGGCTGCTGACGGCGAGCGCGCGCAGCCGGCCTGCCTCGTGCAGGCGCGCGGTGTTCGTGATGTTGGAGAAGCCGACCTGCATTTCACCGCTCACCACCGCGGCAAGCGCCGGGCCGCCGCCCTTGTATTGGATCGCCCGGATGTTGACATTGCCCATCAGGTTGAAGAGCTCGCCGGTCAAGTGCGAGTTGGTTCCGATGCCGGAGGAGGCGTAGTTGATGTCCTTACCGCGCGATTTCGCGAGCGCCAGCAGCTCCTTCACGGATTTGACCGGCATCGACGGATGCACAGAGATCGCCGTCGGAATCTTGGAAACCATCGCGACCATCTTGAAATCCTTGAAGGGATCGTAGCCGGCCTTTTTGTAGATCAGCGGGCTGGTGAGGAAGGCGGTGGTGTGAAGGAGAATCGTATAGCCATCGGACGCGCTGTCCTTGACGATTCTCGTGCCGATCTGGCCCGAAGCGCCGGCGCGGTTGTCGACCACGACCTGCTCCCCGAGGAGCTGGGTGAGCTTGTCCTGGGCCGCGCGGGCGTTGAAGTCGGTGCTGCCACCTGCCGAGAACGGACAGACCAGTCGTATCGACTTCGTTGGGTAGCTCTCCGCAGCGAGTGTGGGAACGGCGGTTGTCGCCAGCAGGGCGGCAGCAAGCAAACCGAATTGAATGGAGCTTCGGCAAAACCCTTCCATGGTCTTCCTCCTAGATTGTTATTGAACAGTACCGAGGTGCGCCGGGCTCAAGTATCCCTCCATTTATGGCGGGCCGCCAGATGGCGAATGGCGAATCGAGGAGCACGAAAGAAAAAGCTTTTGCGCCAAGGCACATAGGACGCCAAGGAAAGGAAAAGCTTTAATACCGAGCCCCCAGGTATTGCAGAGGAAATCTAGCCAGAAACCGACGACCCAAAGGCCCGCAGACAGCGTCAAGGGAGAAACAGAGCCGGCCTCGGGCCTCCCTCTGGCCATCCGCCATTCGACGTTGTCAGACTCTGCGCTTGCGTGACTGCGTCGGCGGCGCGCGCTCCGGCACGGGCAGCGGCTCGAATTTTCCGGTCACCTGCTGATGCCCGTCGTTTTCCGCGAGCGGCTCTTCGCGGAAGAGGCCAAATGCCTTGAGGACTGCGGCGTCGCTGTATGAAAACAACACGGATTCCGCCGCGCCCTGGTGTTCGTGATAGGTCCAGCTCGGCACCACGAATGTGTCCTTCTCTTCCCAGTCGTAGGTCTTTCCGGCGATGACGGACGTGCCCTTGCCCTTGATCACGTGGTAGATCGTGCTGCCGGTATGCCGGTGCGCCTTCGTGCGCTGCCCGGGGCGGAGCAGGCTCGCGCAACACGTCATCGTTGGCAGCGCCGGCCCGCCGGTGAGGGGATTCACATATTCCACAGAGATGCCGTCGTAAGGGCTGCCTTCGCCCAGCTCGGCCAGGGACTTGAGCGTCGCGTAGGCTTGCGAGAATTTGTAGTTCAGCAGAGGCGAATGTTTCGCGTCATGCCTGACCCACGTCGGCTTGAGGCTGCCGGATCCATAAAGGCGCAGCGACGCGTCGTCGGGACGGGTGAGCGGATGCTTCCAGTCGGGGTAGGCCTGGTAGGAGCTCGCCTCGAGGAACTGGACCAGCGGGACGTCGAGGCCGTCGAGCCAGACCATCGGGGCCGAGCCCTCGTGACCGTGGTCGTGCCAGGTGCCGCCCGGCGTCGTCACGAAATCGCCCGGCTCCATGTACGACTTCTCGCCGTCGACCGCTGTATAGGCGCCGCTGCCCTCGACAATCAACCGCAGCGCGGCAGCGGCGTGGCGATGTGACGGCGCCACCTCCCCGGGCTTGATGATCTGCAAGTTTGCGAGAAGCGAGTTTGACGCCTGCCAGTCGTGCAGGATTCCTGGGTTCGCCATGAAGAGAGCGCGGCGTTCCGCAAGCTCCATGGGGACGATGTCTGCCGCGCGGAAAAGCAGTGGCCGGAAATCCCGGTACTTCCACAGATAGGGCACGGTCGGAGGCACCTTCGAAGGTCCCTCGGTCTGCCACAGTGCCCGGCCATGGAGGCGCTTCACGTCTTCGTAGAAACGCTCCATCGCGTCAGGCGCCTCTTGAGCCGTCTTGGTTGCGGTTGCTTTCATGCGTCCCCTCCTGGTTCTCACGCGGACCCGGACCCAGGTGGGGGGCGGGGCGGCGATTTCGGCATAGTTTAGCTGCAACGGGGGAGGGCCGCTCGGCGCCCATCTTAATGGCGAATGGCGAACGTCGACAGGAAGACCGAAAGCGTTCCCCGTATACCAGTCTTGGCGCTACCTCTGCGTCCTTGGGTTAGCGCTCCTTTTTGTAGATTTCCTTTGCGTCCTTAGTGGCCTCTTCGGTAAAGCTTTTGTTTTCCTTGGTGTCCTCCGCGCCTGGGCGGTGATACTTTTCCATTCGCCATGCTTTTTCGGCCCCGGCCCCGGCCCCGGGCCCGACATTATTTTTGCGGGTGCGTCGTCTCGCTGAAGGATTTGCGCGCGAACAGGCGCTTCGCTAGCCGCGCGAGATTGGGGTGTGTCGTTCGCCAGTCCTGCTCCGGCAATCCGAAGTCGAGGTAGCCGAGCGCATAGCCGGTGGCGATGTCGGCGAGCGTGAAGTGCTCGCCGAAGCAGAACTCGTTCGCGCCGAGGTCCTTCTCCATGACGGCGAGGCCGCGGTCGATCTTGAGCTGCTGGCGGCCGTACCAGTCCTGCGAGCGCTGCTTGTCCTTTGGCTCGCGCAGCTCGTGGTTGATCACCACCGCCGCCTCGGTGACGCCGTCGGCCAGCGCTTCCCAGCGCCTGACCTCGATGCGCTCGGCGAACGACTCCGGGATCAGCCTGGGACCTTCACCCTGCGCGTCGAGATACTCGACGATCACCGGGGAATCGTAGAGCCCCTTGCCCGCGTCGGTCACCAGCGTGGGAACCTTGGCGAGCGGGTTGAACTCAGGCACGCGCGACCCCGGGTCGCGCCCGCGCTGGACGATGTACTCGCAGGGGATGCGCTTCTCCTCGAGAAAAATCCTCACCTTGCGCGCGAACGGGCTTCCTGGCGTGCCGTAAAGTTTCATGTCGATCTCGGTAAATGGGGTCAGTGTAACTTCTCTTGCAGATTCCGTGATGAGTGATGGGGCCGGAGGCTATGGCGAATGGCGGAAGGAACAGCTTTGCCACCGAGACGCCGAGGACGCCAAGGAAAAGAAAAGCTTTACCGCGAAGGCCGCAAAAGCCGCAAAAACCCGCGGAGGATTCTTAACAAGAATCAGAAGGCGCACCGGCTTTGGTCACGGGTCACCGGTTTTAGAAGGACGCTAAGACAACGCCAAGAGCGGTATGAAGGAAAGGCCCGCGGTGCTCCGTCCGCCATTCGCCGTGATATGTGCGGCGGTTTTTGCCGCCGGCACTGGGCTTCCAAGGCTAAACCTAGCGCTCTAAAAAGCCCCGTGCCGGGTTGAGCCAGGAGGTTGCCTTGGTCCAACCCGGCCTCAGAGGGGGCGTGCTCTGCGGACGGTATACTCTGCGTCACCTTCTTCGAGGACGTCGCAAACAAGGCAACATGAAAGCCACCTCGCACATCCAGCTCGATACCGATCGCGTGATCGTCACGGAATGGCGCTTCGCCCCCGGCGCCGAGACCGGCCACCACGTCCACGCGCACGACTACGTGGTGGTGCCGCTCACCACCGGTACGCTGCGGCTGGAGGAGCCTGATGGCGTGCGCGACGCGCAGCTCCAGGCGGGCGTGTCGTACGCGCGCCCCAAAGGCGTCGCTCACAACGTCATCAACGCCAACAGCTTCGAGTTCCGCTTCGTCGAAATCGAGTTGAAGTAAACGAGTAAATGAGGTCTGGCACCATTTTCCAGGGGAGGCCGCAATGGCCAAGTTGATGAAGCGCTATCATCCACCTGGCACGCCGCCGGGCACGCTGGCCCGGCGCGAGCGCCACAAGCTCGCGGCGCCTCGCATGGCACTGGTCAACTACGACGAGAGCCATTTCGATGAGATCGAGGACGCGACGCCGGCGCAAGTCGCACAGTTCCGCGAACGCGGTGGCACGACGTGGGTGCACGTGGGCGGCCATCCTGATGTCGAGCAGCTGCGAGAGCTCGGCACGTTGCTTGGCCTGCATGCGCTGGCCTTGGAAGACGTGCTCAATAGCGGCCAGCGCCCGAAAACCGAGCGCTTCGATGGCCAGATATTCGTGATCGCAAGCCTGCCGGCTGTGGCGGGCGGCTCGATCGTGACCGAGCAGGTCAGTCTGTTCCTTCTCGAAAACGCGGTCGTGAGTTTTCATGAAGTCGCATCCGATGTTTTCGAACCGGTGCGCAAGCGCGTGCGCGAAGGGGTGAGCTGGCTTCGCGGCCGCAAGGCCGATGCCCTGCTCTACGCCTTGCTCGATCTCGTTGTCGACCATGGCTTTCCCGTTCTCGAGGCGCTCGGCGAGCAGATCGAGGAGGTCGAAACCGGTATCTTGCGAGCGGCCGACCGGCAGAGCCTGAACACGTTGCACCGGCTGAAGCGGGGACTGCTGACCCTGCGACGCATGCTCTGGCCGCAGCGCGAGGTGCTGAATAGCCTGCTGGTCGAGGGCGAAGGCTTGATCACGGACTCGACGAAGCTCTACCTGCGCGACTGCTACGACCACACGATCCAGATCATGGACCTCATCGAGGCCTACCGCGACATGACCGCGAGCATGCTCGACATCTATTTGTCCAGCGTCAGCAATCGCCTGAACGAGACCATGCGGGTGCTCACGGTCATCGCGACCGTCTTCATCCCGCCGACCTTCCTTGCCAGCGTCTACGGCATGAATTTCGATCGCGGCGCGGGCCCGTGGAACATGCCGGAGCTCGGCTGGGCCCAAGGCTATCTGGCCCTGTGGGCGGTAATGCTCATCACCATGATCGGGATGCTTTTCTTCTTCAAGCGCAAAAAGTGGTTCTGATCGGCATTACGCATGAGAAAGCGCAAATGCGGTCTGACCCCATTTCCATGACGATAATCTGCGTGTATCTGCGGCCGAATCGTATTAGCTCTTCTCCACGCTCTTTCTCCGTGTCTCGGCGGTTCACCCGCGCCTAAGTTCCTGGATCGACTTGGCTAGCGCGCCGTCCGCACGCTTGAGCGCACGGGTCGCGGCGCGCGTATTGCCGAACGTCGGCACATACTGCGAGTGCTTCCCCGCGCCGCCCGTGACGATGACGATCAGGTCCTCGGGCCTGCTCACCATGCGCACCGGTGCGTCCAGCGGCGCATCGGCGTACTGCCCCGCGAGCTTCCTGCGGAAGCGCCGCTCGATGGTTTCCTTGGAGAACCTGGCGAGCGGCAGGGTGGCGTGCTCGAACAGCCACCGCTTGACGTCAGCCTTGCTCATTCCGCCGCCGGCTACCGTGGCGGCGTGCTCGGGCCCGAACGCGAGCACCGGCTGCCCCGCGTAGTAGGCGTTGTTCGAGCCGGTGATCGTCATAGTGCCCGCCACCATGGTGAGGATGCCCTCGGCGGTCAGGCTTTCGTGGTCGTTGATGTTGTGCGGGCCTTCTGCGGCGACCACCGTGACCGTGCTCGCCTCGCGCGGGAAGCCGAGCTCCACGTGCAGCGGCTCCCACGGGTTGCGCGCTTCGTTCTCGGCCACGCAGAAGGTGAATTTGGCCGGCGTGCCGGCCGTGGCCATGTCGCCGGTGCCAGGGATCGCTGCGCCGATGTTGACCAGCGCGAGCCGCACTGCGCGCCCGATCGCGGCATTGGCGCGGAAGTAATTGCCCATCGCGTTGTGGCCCGAGTTCAGCCCCGCTTCCTGCGCCGCCGGGCCGTTGAAAATCAGGAACGGGGTGCAGGGGTGCGTGGTCGCCTGCGTGCCGTAGAGGTTGTACTGCTCTTCCGCCAGCGCTTCGAGCGCCAGCAGAACCAGTGGAAAATACTCCGGCTTGCACCCGGCCATCACGGCATTGGCCGCCACGCGGATCGGCGTGGCCGCGCCATAGCGCGGCGGGATGCGCGCGACCGGCTGGTCGAAATCGCGGTCGCAAAAGGCGAGCATGCGCTCGACGCGCTCGGGGGTCGGCGGGATCACCGGCAGGCCGTCGCTCCAGCCCTTGGCGCACAGCAGCTCGAACACCGCTTCGGGATCGTCGTCGCACTCGATCAGCGCGCCGGGCGCTTTGAGGAGCGGGGTGAGGGCGCTCATGCCTGTGTGTTCCTGGCGGCCTTGATGGTCTCGATGAGCTGCGGCAGCGCCGTCTCGGCGCGTTCGCGCACTTTGTCGAGGCTGAGACCACCTAGCGGATGCGGGATTTTCAGCAGCGGCAGGTCAGGCACGCCAAACACCTTGGCCTGCGCGGAGCCGAGTTTCATGAAGCTGTCGGAACATACCACCGCAGCGATCACGCCGCGCTTGGTGAGCTGCGCCATGTCGTGGACACTCCACGACGTGCATGACCCTCAATCGGCCATGGCGCTGACCACCAGGTCGGCCTCCCGCGCAAGCTGATCGAGGATGGCGTCCGTGGCCGGGCCGCTCGAGGCGGCCTTGCGCGTCACGATGACCGAGTCGATCTTGAACTCTTTCTTGACCCCCTCGACGATGAAGTTGAGCAGATGGTCGGCGTTGCCCTTGGTGTTGTCGAGCACACCCATCCGGATGCCCGCGCCGCTCAAAGCGCGGCTGGTCTTGAGCTGCGCGACGTCCTCCGTCGGCGCGTCGGGTGCTACGAGAAATATCCTGCCCATCCCCATCTCCCTGAGAAAAGCCGCAAGCCGGATCCGTGTGGCTCAAGCGATGCCGTATTGTGTAGCAATTGGCCGCGGAATCACACTGAAGAATCGTGGGTCGTCAGTCGTAAGAGCGAGCAGTTTCATCGTAAAGAGGGGATCCGATTCACCATTTACGACTCACGACTGACGACCTACGACTTACCGTCGTTTGTTGTGTGCTCCTGTGGCTGTAGAAGCGTTACTGGGGCGGCTGCTATTGAAGCTTCAATCCGGCCTTCTTCACCAGCCCCCGCCATTTGTCGTATTCGGCCTTTACCTGTTGCGTGAATTCGCCCGTCGGATTGCCGACGGTTTCAGTGCCGCCTGCTTCCAGGCGGCGGGTCAGCGCGGGCTCGGTGACGGCTTCGGCGGCCGCCTGCTGCAACTGCCGAATGATGCCCGCGGGCACGCGTGCGGGCGCGAACAGGCCGAACCACGCGCTCACTTCGTAGCCGGGCACGGTCTCGCCGATCGCCGGGAGGTCGGGGAGGGCCTTCAGGCGCTTGGCACCAGTGACGGCAATGCCTTTCAGTCGTCCGGCCTTGATCAACGGCTGTGCCGAGATTGGGCTGCCAAGCATCCAGTTGACCTCGCCCGACATCACCGCGGGGTAGCCATCGGCAACGCCCTTGTACGGAACGTGCGTCATCCTGGTATTGGTGAGGGCCGTCAGCAGCTCGGCGCCAAGGTGCAGCACGCCGCCCATGCCCGATGACGCATAGGTGATGGTGCCGGGCTTGGCTTTCGCGCGCGCGATGAGGTCGCTTACCGAGCTCGCCGGGAACGAAGGTGTCATGACCAGGATGTACGGATTGGTGGTGAGTTTCGTGATGGGCTGAAAATCGCGGATCGGGTCGTAGGGCACCTTGCGAATTGCGGCGTTGGTGACGTAGCTGCTGCTGCTCACCATCAGCGTGTAACCGTCGGGCGTGGCGCGCGCGACGATGCCTGCGCCGAGGCTGCCGCCAGCGCCGGGCCGGTTGTCGACGACAAACGGCTGGCCCCACTTGGCATGCAAATGCCGGGAAACGATGCGCGCGATGTTGTCGACGCCGCCCCCGGCGGGAACCGGCACCACGATTCGCACCGGCCGCGCGGGATAGTTTTGCGCCGCGAACCCGGTCGCGGGCGCAGCAAGCAGGATGGCGACGACGATGGTCGCAATTAAGCCGGGTGAATTCTTCATGACAGAACCTCCGCTGGATCAAGCACGCGACGGGGCGAACCGGGCAAATCATAAAACATGGCGTTGGCGTTGTTGCGGATCACGCAATTCAAAAACGATTCCGCCGCCGATGTGTCGATAACTACCGGATTATTGAGCGGTCTTCCCAGCCGGCAGCACCCCGAGATGTATCAGCAGCGCAATGACAACCGCAGTCATCGCCACCCCGCACACCGCGAGCCAGCCGAACTGTGCGAACGTCCAGCTCAGCAGAAATGCGCCCAGGGCATTGCCACCCCACACATGCAGCCCGAACAGGGTGTTGGCGCGCGCGCGTGAATCCGGCACCGCCGAATTGACCAGCGTCTGGTTGGCCACCATCGCCGTGCGCAAGCCGCAGTCGAGCAGCATCGCGCCGACGACCACCGCGGCAATCGACCATGCGCCGAAACCCATGGCGACCCAGGCGGCCAGCATCGAGAGAATGCCCGCCAGTACCACCGGCATGAGGCCGGCGCGGTCCATCCAGCGCCCCGCCGCACGAGTGACGAGTATGCCCGCCGAGCCGGGGATGCCGATCAGGCCCGCCGCTGTTGGCCCCATGAGATGGAGCGCCGCGACCATGGGCGCGGCTACTGCCCAGAATCCGCCGTAGCAGATACCGAACATGAACTGTATTGCCGCGGCGCGCCGTATGCCGCCATGCGTGCGCAGCAGCCGGTAGATCGACCATAACAAATCGCGATACGACGCCTGCGAGGTGGGGCGCGTGCTTGGAAGCCGCGCCCACAATACGGGGATGATCATGAACAGCATGCCCGCCGACAGCACGTAGCTGTAGCGCCAGCCGATGTGCGTCGCGATCAAACCGCCGACAATGCGCGCGAACAGAATGCCGCTGAACAGCGCCGTCAATTGCGTTCCCAGCGCGCGCCCGCGATGCTCCGGCTGCGCGGTCTCCGCGGTTATCGCGATGAAGCTCTGTATGAGCGACGAGCATATGCCCGTGATCAGGCTGCCAGCCGCCAGTACCGCGATTGATGGCGCCATCGCCATCATCGCCTGCGCGAGCAGCAGCACGACGATCTTGCACAACACCAGCCGGCGCTTGTCGATTCGATCCCCCAGCGGCACGAAAAACACGATGCCTGCCAGCATGCCGCCGAAAGAGAGCGTGGGTATCCAGCCCGTTGCCGCGGCATCCGCCTCGAACTCCGCGGCGATCGCCGCCAGCATCGGGGTCTGATAGTGAATGCCGCCCGCCACGATGAAGGCGGACACAATCAAAAGGGCGATAAGGCTGTGATGCTTGTCCACGGACGCGGGCACGTTGGAGATCAAGGTCCAGCGGTAAAGGGAGTGAGTGTAGCTTTTCCTGAAAAGCTTTACCGCCGAAAAGGCGGAGCGCGCGAAGGAAAGCAACAGCTCTACCGCAAAGGCCGCGGACGATTCTTGACAATCGTCAGAAGGCGCACGGGCTCTGGTCACCGGTTCTAGAAGGACGCGAGGACAACGCCGCGGGGGAAATAGGGAACGGGCTCGGATTTCCCTTCGACTTCACCCCTCGTCCTCGCCTTGCCTGGAGCGGCGTTTTTAATGGGAAAAGCGGGCCTCTAGCCCTCAAAACGACACCCAAGAAAGCCCGTTGCGATATCGAGTCAGAAGATGGCCTTGGTCCGACCCCGACCCGGGACCGACCCGCGGCGGGGCGGGCCGAACGCCGTTGTACGCGTTGGGACTTTAATGTAAATTACGGCATCTCCGCGCTACAACTGCTCGACGAGGACGTTGTATGGCCGCCGGCAAGAACAGCACGTTGACCTTTCGCATAGCGCCAGGCCTGAAAGAGGCGCTGCGCTCAGCCGCCGAGCGCGAACACCGCTCCATCGCCAATATGGTGGGGGTGTTGATCCGGGATTATTGCCGTCGTCACGGCATCGCCATTGCCGACTCGAGCGCAGTGTCGGATGAAGGCTGCGAGCCGCATACACGCAGCGCGAAGCTGATCACGCCCAAGGCATCATCTTCGACTGCCACAGTGACAGCGGGACTGCCGGAAAAGAGAAGAGACAAGCGGATCAATGTTGCGCTGCCGGTGATCATGGAGAACGCTACGGGCGTCACGCGCGACGTGAGCGCCTCGGGCGTGTTCTTCTGGATGAACGGTACATACGCGCTCGGGGATGCAATCAGCTTTGCGATGGGAAGAAAAGCCCACTCGGGAGAGTTTCTGCTGAAATGCCGGGGCGTCGTCTTCCGCACGGAGCCGCGTGGTGAGGAGATCGGCGTGGCGGTGAGAATCACCGAACCGGCGATGGAGCGGGTACGGCTTAATTAATCAGGGGTCGGACGACGCCAAGTCCTTGGCGTCCTCAGCCCTCTTTGCGGTAAAGCTTTTCACTAGTGCTTGGGCGAGCTCCCATCGCCCATCATGGGTTGGTGGCATGCATCGCCAGTCGACCGTGATAGCATGACGGCCCTTGCAGAAAACACGGGGAAGAGAAGATGAAAGCGGCCTTTTTCATGAAGAACGGCGGGCCCGAGGTGATGCAGTACGGGGACGTTGAGGACCCGGTCGCCGGAGCCGGCCAGGTACTGGTGGATGTCCATGCCGCGAGCGTCAACGGCGCTGACTGGAAGGTGCGCTCAGGCAGCTATGCGCCGATCACGAAGTTTCCCTATGTTGCGGGGCGGGATTTCTCGGGCACCGTCGCCGTGCTCGGCGATGGGGTGAAGGATTTGAAGGTCGGCGATCCGGTTTTCGGGGTAGTTGAGCAGGTCGCGGACGGTTGCTATGCCGAAAAAGTGGCGATCAAGTCGTCGATCGTGGCAAAGAAGCCCGATGGCCTGACGCACGTCGAAGCGGCCGCGCTGGCGTTGATCGGCCTGACCGCGCTCGTGTCGATCGAGGACACGCTGCAACTGAAGTCCGGCGAGACGATCCTCATTCAGGGCGGCGCCGGCGGCGTCGCCGGCTTCGCGGTGCAGGTCGCCAAGCACATCGGCGCGCGCGTCATCACGACAGCAAGCGCCGCCAACCACGACTACCTGCGCAAGCTCGGTGCCGACCAGATCATCGATTACAACAAAGAGGACTTCACGAGGGTCGTGTCGGGCGTCGACGCCGTGTTCGACACGGTCGGCGGCGACGTCACGCAGCGCTCGTTTGCCGTGCTGCGGCCGGGCGGGCGCGCCGCGTTCATCGGTTCGGGCCCCACCGCGCCCGCTTCGCCGCGTAGCGACGTCACTTCGCTGCGCCCCAAGGTCGGGCGCGACCGCGCGCATCTCGAGCGGATCGTCGAGCTCGTCGCCAAGGGCGCGGTGCGCGTGCCGGAAATCAAAACCTACTCCCTGTCGCAGGCCGCCGAGGCCCACCGGGTGAGCGAGGGACGCCACCTACGCGGGAAGCTGGTGTTCAAAGTGCGCTGAGCGGCGCACTCACGAGTAACAGGGCAGGGGTTGAGATATCAGTTCTCTGGTTTTTCGAGACCTGACCCTGCCACCTTGGAGGGATGATGGCCCTAAACCCGATTCAGAAGACGGCCGGGTTCGGCGGTTTTCCCATCAACGTTTCACGATTTACGATACACGGCCGTTCAGCGTTTATCTGCCGCTGCATCGCTTTCGCCACTCGCTTTTGCGAAGCCGCCTAACTTTCTTTCGGGCCGCGCATTTCCCGCAACACAGCCTCTATCTGCCGCCAGGACTTGGACTGCTCCCTGTCGCCAGCGGCCTCGAAAGTCACGGCCTTATGGGCGGCCTCCGCGATGGCCTTGGCGCCGTGCGTTTCAAAAAGGTGGTGTGCAACTGCCGAAATGTCTGCTGCATTCATCGCTTTGCGCCTCCAAACAACATTTACAACACTGATCTTGCTCGATCGCTGCGCCTCCCGTCTTGACCCTGATCAAAGGGCGAACAGATTTCCTCAGAAAAAGACTGAAAGAGCGAAAAAGAGGGAAAGCGGCCGGGCTTGATGTCTCCGGCAGAAGTAACCACTGACCGAAGAAAAGCAGGCCGGCAGTCCAAAGGCGCACGGTTTTCGGCTCGATCCGTCTGCGCTTGTCTGCGGCTCAATGGGTTGTGAGCTTTCGCCATTCGCCACCGCGAGCAGATCCGCTAACGGCCAGAACGCATACATTGAGGACACCCAGGAGAAACCCGCTCGCCGGGGCCTTCCTTACTTGCCGTTCAATTTGGAACCGAAAGAGCAGTTCAGGTCTTCGCCAGGCGGCTGTAGACTCGCTTCGCATTGCCGCGAAACAGTTTCTCCTTGTCTGCGGCGCTCAACCAGTCGATGGCGTCGATGTAACGCTTGGTATCATCGTAATAGTGTCCTGTCTCCGGATCGACGCCGCGCACGGCGCCGACCATTTCCGATGCAAAGAGGATGTTGTCGATCGGGATGACTTTGAGCAGCAACTCGATGCCCGGCCGGTGATAGACGCAGGTGTCGAAGAACACGTTATTCAGCAACAGCTCCCGTAGCGGCGGCCGCCCCATGTCCTGCGCGATGCCGCGGTAGCGTCCCCAGTGATAGGGCACGGCGCCGCCGCCGTGGGGAATGATGAATTTCAGGGCCGGAAAGTCCTTGAACAGGTCCGAGGTGAGGAATTGCATGAACGCGCTGGTGTCCGCATTGATGTAGTGCGCGCCCGTGAAGTGAAAGTTTGGATTGCAGGACGCACTGACGTGGACCATGGCCGGGACATCGAGCTCGACCATTTTCTCGTAGAGCGGATACCACCATCTATCGGTGAGCGGCGGATCGGTCCAGTAGCCGCCGGAAGGATCGGGGTTGAGGTTGCAGCCGATGAACCCGTACTCCTTCACGCAGCGCTCCAGCTCCGCAATGCAGGCGGCGCCGGGCCTGACGCCCGGCGACTGCGGCAGCTGGCAGACCCCGATGAAGTTCTTCGGATAAAGCGTGCAGACGCGGTGAATGAGTTCATTGCAGAGTTCCGACCAGTTCCTGCTGGTGGTCTCATTGCCAATGTGATGCCCCATGCCGCCGGCGCGCGGCGAGAAAATCGTCAGATCCGTCCCGCGCTCGCGCTGCAGCTTGAGCTGGGATTTTTCCAGGCTCTCGCGAATCTGGTCGTCCGTGATATCGAGCTTTGCCTTGCCCGGCGCGGCAGCCGGATTCTTGAGATCCTCGATCTGGCGCTTGCGGTATTCCTCGAGCGCCTTCGGTGCCGTCGTGTAATGACCGTGGCAATCGATAATCATGTCGCGTTCTCCCCCAAGGTTCAAACAGTTGGCGCCGTCCGGAGATTGTATCTTCGATTACGCGGCGAGCACTCGCATGACATCATCGAAAAATTCGTTTACGCAAGGTGCCGCCGAGATCAGGGATGCCTGCCGCAGCAATAAACGGAGATTCGTCATATCACGCGGCGCGACGATTGCCGGGGCGACGTTCGCTCCCAAGTCACAGAGCCCACGGCGGGATCGAGCAGCCGTGGGCTCTGGCCATCAGCACGTGCGATTTCTATTTCTTGATATTGGCGCGCCTGATAATCGGCACCCATTTGTTGGTTTCCGACTTGATATAGGCCGCATATGCTTGTGGCGAAGTCGGCGTCGAGTCGATGCCGCGCGCGTTGAGCTGCTTGACCACGTCAGGGTGTTTCAGTGCTGCCAGCAGCTCCTTGCTGAGCCGGTTGACGGTTGCCTTCGGCGTGCCGGCCGGTGCCACCAGTCCGTACCAGTTCGTCGCGACATAGCCTTTGACGCTCTCGCTGATCGTCGGCACGTCGGGCAGCACGGCGGAGCGCTTTTCGCCAGTTAACGCGATGGCGCGGGCCCTGCCGGCCTGCACGTGCGGCACTGCCGTGGAGATCACGGCGAAAAAGCTCGGCACGTGTCCGGCCACAAGATCGGTGATCGCGGGACCGCCGCCCTTGTAGGGAATGTGGTTCATCCGGATGTTCACCATCTCCTGGAGCAGTGCGGCTGAGAGATGACCCGGGCTGCCGACGCCGGAACTCGCGAAGTTGAGCTGCCCCGGCTTTGCCTTGGCCATTGCAATGAACTCTTTGAGATTCTTCGCTGGCACGCTCGGGTGAGTGATGATGATGTTCTGCAGGGTCACCATCAGCCCGATCGGGGTGAAGCTCTTTACGGGATCATAGGGGACTTTCTGGATCGCGGGGCTGATCACCAGGCCGCCGATGTGACCAAACGCGACGGTATGGCCGTCGGGGTCAGCTCGCGCCAGAATGTGGAGAGAAATGGTGCCGTTTGCACCCGGGCGATTGTCCACGATCACCTGCTCACCGAACGCCCGGGTGAGCTTCGGCTGGATGATGCGCGCGACGAGATCGGTCGCACCCCCCGGCGAGAAGCCTACGATGAGACGCATGGGTTTCTTGGGCGACCATTCTGCGGCCTGCGCCAGCGGTGCGCAGGCCAGAAATCCCGACAGCGCAACCATCAGAAGAGGCATTGAGACATTGATCCGTCGTATGGTATTCATCTTCCGTTCCTTTCCACTCTCAAATTAGCACCAGCCTTGCCACCCATGACCGGGTCGCAGTCGATGTTCTGTGCATCTGGATTTGGTCGGTCGGTGCCCGCCCGGGAACAACAGAACCGGTGATCACCAGCTGGTGTTGCGCCCCACGCATCGGCCGGCGGCGAAAGTGCAGGGCAGTTCGTCTGCTGCCGCTTTTTCCTTCGCCAGCTTCATTCTGGCGCTTGCCTTCAATGTTACTAGCGGCATTCTTGGACTACCTATTATGCCGTATCGGCATAGGTAATTCTAATGAACATCCGACAGCTCGACTACTTCATGCGTGTGGCGGAATCCGGCAGCTTCAGCAAAGCGGCAGCACGACTGGGCATCGCTCAGCCGGCTCTCGGCCGGCAGGTGCGCGGTCTCGAGGTCGAGCTGCGCCAGGCGCTCCTCATCCGAAACGGCCGCGGCGTCGCGACAACCGAAGCAGGCAAGACGCTCCTTGCACATGCCCGGGGCATCCTCTATTAGATTGACCGCGCGCGGGAGGATATGGAAACAATCAGAGGCACGCCGACAGGCCGCGTGGCCGTGGGACTGCCCCCGACGATCGCAAAACTGCTCGCCGCTCCCCTCGTCGGTGAATTTCGGTCACAGTTCCCGCAGGCCAACCTGAGCATCGCGGTCGGCCTGTCCGCAGCCCTTCAGGAAAGGCTGAGGCTCGGTGAGATCGACGTCGCGCTGCTCTACAACCCCATCACTGCTGCGACGGTCGAAGTCGCCCCGTTCCTGGTCGAAGAGCTCTACCTCGTCGGTCCGGCCTCTCCTCCAGGAGAGGCAAATCCGGTTCACGCCGTACGGTTGCCGGATTTTCCGCTGATCATCCCCAGCCGCCCGAACACGCTGCGAATGCAGGTCGAAAACAGCCTGGCTGCGCTCGGCATCAAGCCGACGATCTCGATGGAACTCGACGGGGTAGAACCGATTCTCGCTTTGATCAAGAACGGCCACGGTTACGCGATTCTGACCGGCAACGCCCTGCGGGCTTCTGGTAATGCAGGAGCATTCGTGGCGCGCCCGATCGTGAAACCGCGGCTCCAGAGTCAGCTGGCTCTCGCCGTCGCATCGCACAGGCCCACCTCTCCGATTCAGGAAGCTGCGCTGTCCCTGATCCGGCGCATCGGCATGAGAGAGCTCGTGGGGTGGAAACGCCTCGTCAAGAAGCGAGCGCCGCCGCGTGGCACCTGTAACGGCACGAGCGCGCGCGCGAAGAAACCGGTGCTGCCCACGGCAGCCGGCAAAGCGCGTTAGGGGCTCTTCATAGCCTGTCTCGCAAAGATCATTTGCGCCCGCCGCGATCTCGGCCCCGCAGGCATTCCGTTTTTAGGTCATTTATTAATCGAGGAACCTGCGTGTGTCCGCGTTTATCCGCGGTTAAATGGTTTTCACCTCTTGCCTGGCCTCGCTGTCGCCGCGCGGCGACAGGCCTGCCCGGTTGAGTATTTGCGCGGGGACACCCCGTCGCAAGCGCGCTGCAACGCAGTACAATCCCCCTGATGTCCCGCCGCAGGAAATCCTGGCGGTATGTCCGCTACGCCCTCCTTTCGGTCGCCCTGCTCGCGGCCGGCTTCACGCTGTACCTCGACTTTCGCGTGCGCAGCGAATTCGAGGGCCGGCGTTTTGCGCTGCCGGCGCGCATCTATGCCCGCCCGTTAGAGTTGCATGCCGGGCTTCGCGTCTCGCAGGCGAGCATCTTGGAAGAGCTGCGGCAAGCCGGCTACCGCACGGCGCGGCGCGAGGGCGAAACGGGCTGGTTCGTGCGCGAGCACGACGGGCTCGAGATCGCGCTGCGGCCATTCGCGTTCTGGGACGGGCCGCGCCCAGCGCGGCGCATACACGTCGCGTTCGAGAACGGCACCGTGACGTCAGTGCGCGACGCGCGAGGCCGGGACCTGCCGCTCGTGCGACTGGAGCCTTTGCCGATTGGCGGCTTTTATCCCGCGAATAACGAGGATCGCGTGCTCGTGCGGCTCGCCGAAGTGCCGAAGCACCTGGTGCAGGCGCTGCTCGCAACGGAGGACCGCAACTTCCACTCCCACCACGGCGTTGATCCGCGCGGCATCGCGCGGGCGCTCGTGAGTTTCCTGCGGGGGAGGGGACTCCAGGGCGGCAGTACCTTGACGCAGCAGCTGGTAAAGAATTTCTTCCTGACGCCCGAGCGCACGGTGCGGCGCAAGGTCACCGAGCTCTTCATGGCGGTGCTGCTCGAGCTGCACTACGACAAGAACGAGATTCTCGAAACCTATCTCAATGAGATCTATCTCGGCCAGGACCGCGACCGCGCCATCCACGGCATCGGTCTCGCATCGCTTCACTATTTCGGTAAACAGGTCGAGTACCTGACGCTCGCGGAGAGCGCGTTGCTCGTGGGCATGGTCAAAGGCCCGGCCTGGTACGACCCGTACCGCCACCCGCGGCGCGCGCTCGAGCGTCGCAACCTGGTCCTGCGGCAGACCCGGAGCCTGGGCTACGCCACGATGGAGCAGTACTCCACCGCGCGCGCTGCCAGTATCGGGGTGAAGCCGAAGGCGCCGGTCGGCACGTCGCCGCACCCGGCCTTTCTCCAGCTCGTGCACCGGCAGCTGCGCCGCGATTACGACGAAGCCGACCTGCGCTCCGAGGGCTTGAGGGTGTTCACCACGCTCGACCCGCGCGTGCAGCGCGCCGCGGAGCGAGTGGTAGAGCGCAAGCTCGCGCAGTACGACAAGGGAAAGCGCTTCGGCCCTCCCGGCCTGGAGGCCGCAATCGTGGTCACCGATACACAGACGGGAGAAGTGCAGGCGCTGATCGGCGGGCGCGACGCGCGTTACAGCGGCTTCAACCGCGCGCTCGACGCCGCGCGGCCCGTCGGCTCGCTGCTTAAGCCGGTGGTCTACCTCACGGCGCTCGCCGAGCCCTCGCGTTATACGCTCGTCACGCCGATCGATGACGCGCCTTTCGTCTGGAAGAGCCGCGGCGCGCCGGACTGGCAGCCGCAGAATTACGACAAGACGTTCCACGGCGCGGTGCAGCTGCGCACGGCGCTCGCGCAGTCCTACAACGCTGCGACCGCGCGGCTGGGCACGGAGATCGGCGTCGAGCGCGTGCTATCCACAATGAAGCGGCTCGGCATCGAGCGCGAGCTAAAACCGTACGCGGCTACGCTGCTTGGCGCGGTCGAGCTCTCTCCGATCGAAGTGGCCCAGATGTACCAGACGATTGCGAGCGCGGGATTCCGCGTGCCGCTGCGAGCGATCCGCGAAGTGACCACGCAGGATGGCCGGCCGCTCAGGCGCTATCCGCTCGAGGTGAAGCAGGCGCTGTCGGCCGGGCCGACGTACCTTCTCACCGCTGCCATGCAAGGCGTCGTGCGCGAAGGTACGGCACGATCGCTGGTGAAGTGGCTGCCGCCGGAGAGCGCCGTCGCAGGCAAGACCGGCACGACCGACGAGCAGCGCGACGCCTGGTTCGCCGGATTCACCGGCGACCGGCTCGCGGTGGTCTGGCTTGGCTACGATGACAACCGCGCGGCGAAGCTTTCGGGTGCGGCCGCGGCGCTGCCCCTGTGGGGCGAGCTGATGGCATCGCTCCACCCGGAGCCGCTGGCGCTGCCCAGGCCGGAAGGAATCGAGAACGTGCTCATCGACCCGCAGAGCGGGTTGCGCGCGGATTGGGCTTGCTCCGACGCGCTGGAACTGCCGTTTGCCCAGGGCTCGGCGCCCGTGGAGCGCGCGCCGTGCGCATCGGCGCTGGGCGTCACGGTCGAGGAGGTGAAGCAAGAGGCGAAGAGCTGGTTGGAGCGCTTGTTCGGGCGATGAGCGGGAGATAGGACGCTGACGAGATATTTTCTTGCCGTGGCGGCGATCCTCGGAGGCTGCGCGAGCGTGCAACAACCGGCGCCCGTATCGGAACCTGCACCGGAACCCGCATTGGCGCCGGCTCCCGCGCCGGCACCCATCCAAAGCGCGGCCGTCGCCAGCCTCATGGACGGAGCGCGCGCGGATGTCGCGGCCGGCCGGCTCGCGAACGCCGCGGCGTCGCTCGAGCGCGCGCTTCGCATCGAACCGCGAAATGCGCGACTGTGGCAGGAGCTGGCGCGTGTGCGCCTGAAGCAGGGCGAGTACGCGCAGGCGGAGAGCGTTGCCGCGCGCTCCAACTCCTGGGCTGGCAGCGACAACCGGCTGCGCGCGGAGAACTGGCGCCTTATCGCGCAGGCACGCGAAGCGCGCGGCGACGCGGCGGGCGCGCGGGCGGCGCTGGAGGCTGCCGAGCGGCAGCAATGACCGATGGCCAAACCGATTCAGCCGCGGACAAACGCCGACTCACGCGGATTAGCCTGGAGGTGAAAGCAAGTGACTAGGCGACCAGCTGACTAGGTAGCAGAATGCCAACATCGATTGCAGCTCGAGCACTTGGTTACTGAGTCACCTGGTTACTCGGTACTGGGTGACAGGTTACCGGTCACCGTAGTGATTGCCGCCGATGAACGCATATAGCGCGATACAAGAAACAACCTACCCTTTCGCCTTCCGCCATAGCCTTATCTGGGGCCCGTGGCGACAGGCTGCCCAGCGGCTTTCCAGCCCGAATAGCCCCCGGCCAGGTTATTCGCACGGGGATGCCCGGCGTTCTTCAGCGCTTTCGTGCCCTCCGGCCCGAGCGTGCTGCCGTCGCCGCAGTACACGACAAATTCTTTGGACCTCGTTGCCGCGAATTCGGCGGCGCGCCGCTTGAGTTCTCCGAGGGGAACGCTGATCGCGCCGGCGATGTGTTCCCGCTCGTAGGCCACGCGCTCGCGCACGTCGATGACAACGGCGCCGCGGGCGATGGCCGCGGCGGCGTCCTTTACGGAAATCTCCGGAATGGCCGCGGCCGGCCTGAAATCGAACTGCAGTGAAGAGGAGAACCACAGGGAGAGGGCGAGAATGAATACGCCCCCGCTAAGATAGGTGTAATTTCGGGCGTCAGCGGTAATCATGGCGCCTCCACGATTGACTCGGATGCCGATGGCACAGTATGCGGCGCTCGCTGTTTTCGTACCAGACTTTCTAAGGGCGTTTGTGCAACATGTCACACTCGCGCTGCCGGAAACCTTAATGGCACACCTGGTGCTGAAAACCTGCGAATGAGAAAGGGTGATAGGTGCTGTTGATAAGTGACGGTTTGTACACCACTATTTTTTACATCACCGCCTTTCACCACCAGTACTCGTCACCAGCTCCCGCTTGAGCGGGAGAAAGCGCAAAATGTGCCGGACCAACAAGGCGACTGGTTAGGGGGAGGGCGCGATGCTGCGCACGGCGTTCACCGGGCTCACGGGTTGTCGCGTCCCCATCCAACTGGCGCCCATGCCGGTCGTCTCACTCGAGCTTGCGACGGCGGTCGCAGAAGCGGGCGGGCTCGCGATGTTCTCGGGCCTGCGCTCGTCTGCGGCCTATCTTGTGGATATGCTCGACAAGGTCGCAAGCCGCACAGGTGCGCGGGCTGGCGTGAACTTCATCATCCGGTTCCTCGATACAGAGACGGTCAAGGCGGTGGCGCCGCGTGCCAGCGTCGTGGAGTTCTTCTACGGCGATCCGGATCGGATGCTCGTCGAGCTGGCCCACGCTGGCGGCGCGCTTGCCTGTTGGCATGTTGGCTCGCGAGAGGAGGCCGCCGCGGCCGAGCGCGCGGGCTGCGATCTGATCGCGGCCCAGGGCATCGAGGCCGGGGGTCACGTGCGCGGCTCCGTTGGACTCTTCCCGTTACTCGGGGAGGTGCTCGATGCCGTTCGGATCCCGGTCATCGCCTCGGGTGGGGTCGGTACCGCGCGCTCCATGGCAGCCGCGCTGGCCGCCGGCGCTGCTGCAGTGCGGATCGGAACGCGTTTTCTCGCCGCACGGGAAGCGGATGCGCACCCGGCCTACGTGGAGGCGCTTATTCGTGCCCGGGCTGAGGACACGATTCTTACCGAAACATTTTCCGTCAACTGGCCCGACGCCCCGCACCGGGTCCTCCGTTCCTGTGTGGACGCGGCGAAGTCGTTCAGTGGTGCGATGGTCGGCGAGGGGGCAATTGGGGGATCGAAATATCCAGTGCCGCGTTTTGCGCCGCCCACGCCCAACCGCGCGACCGTCGGTGAGATAAGCGCTATGGCCCTTTATGCCGGGCATTCCGTGGATGCCGTTCGTCGGGTACAGCCTGCGGCAGAGATCGTGCGCGAGTTGAGCGAAGGCGCCGAGCGGCTTCTGCGAGCATGGGCAACCTAGCGAGAACAAGCCGCAAGGCCACCTTGGCGGCGATGGGCGGAAGACTCTGTTGTTCTTTGTATCGCCCTATTGGCGTTGATCGGCGGCGGGACCCAAAGTCGTAACGCCGAATGGTTTTTGTATAAGTAAATCTGCGTTTATCTGCGGCTAAGTTGCATTGGCATTTCGCAGCTCCGCGCGCAGGCGTGGCAGGCTCTCGGGGAACTTCTTGCGGATGAACTCGATGAGCTTTTCGCGGATCTCGCAGCGCAGGAACCACGCCTGGTCGCCGTCGGCTGCGCTCGCCATTGCCCTCACTTCGAGCGTGTGCTCCTTCGCATCGGTGACCAGAATGCTTCTCAGTTTTCCATCCCAGTACTGGGACTGCTCCAGAATGCGGTCGAGCTCCTCGCGCAGTGCCTGTATAGGCATGGTGTAGTCAACGTGCAGGAATACCGTGCCCAGGATGTCCGACGAGGTCGAGGTCCAGTTCTGGAATGGTCGCTCCATGAAATAGTTGATCGGCAGGATCAGGCGGCGCTGGTCCCAGATGCACACGATGACGAAGGTAAGCGTGATGTCCTCGATCCGGCCCCACTCGTTCTCCACGATCACGACATCGTCGATCCGGATCGGACGGGTGAGAGCGACCTGGAACCCGGCAAGCAGGGTGGCGATGCTGCGCTGGGCCGCGAGGCCGATGATGATTCCCGCGATGCCGGCGGAGGCGAGGATGCTGGTACCGAACTGGCGGACCGATTCGAACACCATGAGCATCGAGGCCAGTGTGAAGACGCTGATGATGACCACCAGGATTTTTTTCAGGACGGTGACTTGCGTCCGGATCTTGCGGGCCCGGTACTGGTCGGCCGGGTCGCCTGCGTGCCGCGCGAGGATGAGTTCCTCGGTGGCCTGCACGACCTGGAACATGGCGAGCGCCACCGCCCCGATCACGAGCAGGCTGACGGCGTTGCTGGCCAGGGGCTCCAGCTCCGAAGAAAAGGGGATCAGGGGTATGCCAACTATGAGCACCACCAGCGGCAGGGTCCGCCGCACGGTCTTCGCGGCGTGCGGGAAGACCACGCGATCCCACAAGTTCTCGGCTGACTCGGACGCCGGGAGCCCGTGCTTCTCCAGGACCCGGGCGACCCGATAGACGAGCCAGAACAATCCCGCCAGCAGGCCTGCCGACACGGTCAAGTCCAGTACGTCGAGCACCGTCTGCGCGGTATCGTAGTGCTCGAGGTCGAGTACAACGAGCGCGATTGCAGCGTAGATGCCGACGATCCAGATCAGCAGCGCCACGGGGGCAACCGATACGTGCAGGCAGCGGCTGAGCCAGCGGTGACGCGCGCTTTCTCCCGAAGGGGTGTCTTCCGCCCTGGCCCGCTGGTCGCGGATTTTCCGGTGGATCACCCGGCGCAGGAGCACATCGGCAAGGATCACGGCGGCGAGCACGATCGTGCTCGCGCCAATCGTAATCCAGCGCACGCCCAGGAAGGCCTCGTGTGTGATCCATGGCCCGACCACGGAAGCGAGTTCCCGGCCGGCTTCGGTTGCCGTCACGGAAGAGTTGCTTCCGGCAGCCGCTCCGCAAGAGAAGGATCCAAGTGCGACCGCCAAGAAACAACGGAGCCGGTCCGGGAATGAGCGGGGCCGGCTCCGGTAAATGCGCATTGTCCGTTCCTCCGTTTTGCGCTGCCCCCAGGGCCGCGGGATGCTGCCGCGACTGAAACTGCTCAGTTCGGCGGCGAGGTCTGCGATGGCTGTGTTGCGGCCACAGGCAGAAAATTCTTATTCGCTACATTGTACCGGTCTCCGAGCGCGAGGGGATACGCGCGGCGCGCGTGGATGGGGGCAGATTCACTTTTCTTAATGCGAACCTCGCGCTACTCTCCGGGCTGGTTCTGGTGCGACGCGGCCGGCATGTGGCCCGGCGCGTGACGAGGAACCGGCTGCCCCAGTCGATCATATCTGAATGACGAGGGGTGCCTGTGCAGCGCCGGGATGGAGGATGACGTAGTGGACGGCCAACATAGCGAGTGAACCCAAATGTTGAGCATTATCTTATCCGTGATCGCTTTTTTCGCGGCATCCTATTTCCTCAGGCGGTACCTGGACAGCATGGATATTCCGAAAGGCATGACGCGGGGCACGCTGATCTTCTCGATCGCGTTGTTGATTTCATACCTCGTTGCGCTGGCGACGGACCACATTACGCGCTAACACGGGCCGGCAAAGGCGGACGCTAGAAGGAAGGCCGGGGGCTACCCTGTATGCCACTCTTGGCGCTGCCTCCGCGTCGTTGGCGTATGGTTTTTTTTGGTTTTTCATTGCGTACTTCGCGCCCTCCGCGGCAAGGCTTTTCTTTTCCTCGGCGTCCTCAACGTCCTGTGCGGTAAAGCTTCAGCGCGGTTGATCACTCTTGCGAATGCCAGCGAATGCAGTTACGTTTCCGCTTCCACCGATCCACCTTAACGCCCGAGGAATCATCCATGAGCACTGCAGCCCCGCAGCGGTTCAAGCAGATCCCCCCTGAAAACCTCACGCCAGAGCAGCGCACTCTCGCTGATGCGATCCGTTCGGGCCCGCGCAGCGCCGTGAAGAATTCCTCCGCTGCCAAGCCGGGCCCGCTCGGCGGGCCGTTCAACGTCTTTCTCCGCAGTCCCGGCGTTGGCCACATCATCCAGAGCCTGGGCGCGGAGATCCGGTTCCGCAGCTCCATCCCGCCGAAGCTGAACGAGCTGGCGATCATCACGACCGCGCGCCACTGGATGTGCCAGTACGAATGGTTTGCCCATCACCGGCTGGCCCTCGAGGCCGGGCTCGATCCCGCGATAGGGAAAGATATCGCCGAGGGCCGCCGCCCAAGAAAGATGTCGCGGGACGAGGCGATCGTCTACAACTTCTCGCGCGAGCTCCACCAGACGCACGGCGTGAGCGACGCGAACTTCAAGGCTGCGTTTGACCGCTTCGGCGAGCGCGGCGTCATGGACTTGATCGCGGTGAACGGCTATTACGGGCTGGTTTCGATGACGCTCAACGTCGACCGCACCCCCCTGCCGGGCGGCGTGGCTCCGCCGCTGCCGCGGTTGCAGCGGAAGGCGAAAGGGAAAAGCAAGGCTAAAGCAAGAAGGCGAAAGGCGAAAGGCAAAAAGCGGTGACGTGTGACCCTTGACCAGAGCCACGGCGCTTTGTCGTTCTTGTCTTTAACCCCACGCATCCTCGGCGTCTCGGCGGTTCGTTCATTGAATAATCTGCGTGTATCTGCGTTTATCGGCGGCTAAATCGTATGGGTTCTTCTTGGCGGTTCACGATAGCTCGCGAAGCTCGCCCACCGCGACGACGATCACCGTGAGGCCGCGCGTCGCCTGGACCTGCACCGGCTCGTCCTTTTCCACCGGCCGCGCGCCCTGCGCCAGCTCGGCGCGCCACAGCTCGCCACGCACGCGGATGTAGCCAGAGGGATCAAGCCGCTCCGTTGCGACGCCTC
>Ga0209536_100003375_pt1 | contig 25679 bp, 20 predicted proteins | sample DeeMarSeWOR28_12_FD_187461 | JGI IMG/M metagenome (GOLD analysis project Ga0209536, IMG submission 187461) | Marine sediment microbial communities from White Oak River estuary, North Carolina - WOR-2-8_12 (SPAdes) (version 2) | ecosystem: Environmental > Aquatic > Marine > Intertidal zone >...
CTTTGTTATCTCCGCCGTCAGGGTCGTCTGGCCGTGGTCGATGTGACCAATCGTGCCAATATTGCAGTGTGGTTTCTCGCGTACGAATTTTTCCTTGGCCATGTTAAAAAATCCCTTTCACTCTCCAATTTGTAATCTTTATTAACTGAAAACTGTGACAAATATCAATTTTCTCATAAAAAATATGATACCTGGTTATCTACCACCTCTAATTATGGTATCTGCGATTTCTTTGGTAACCGGCGCATAATGATTGAATTCCATCGTAAAGGTACCGCGGCCTTGACTCATGGATCGTAAAGCTGTGGCGTATCCAAACATCTCCGCTAATGGAACTCTCGCTCGTATTGATTGAATGCCATCAGTGCGCAATTCCATTCCTTCGATCTCGGCCCGCCGAGCTGATAAATTTCCGATCACATCACCAGTATACTCCTCCGGTACGACGACCTCGACTTCCATGATTGGTTCCAACAATACCGGATCGCCTTTTTGGGCACCATCTCTAAAAGCCATCGATCCGGCAACCTTGAAAGCCATTTCCGAGGAATCTACTTCATGATATGACCCGTCATAAATCTGCACCTTGATGTCAACCATTGGGTAACCAGCCAGCACACCGCTTTCCATTGCCTCTTGGATTCCATCTTGGGCTGGTTTGATGAATTCTTTTGGGATATCACCCCTGGTAACCCCGTTCTCGAATATAAAACCTGAACCGGGATCTAATGGCTCGAGACTTATAATCACATGCCCATACTGGCCTTTGCCACCGGATTGGCGGACAAATCGACCCTCGGCCCGCCCGACAGTTTTTGTGATCGTTTCCCTATAGGCTACCCTGGGTTTGCCGACGTTGGCCGCTACCCTAAATTCGCGTAGCATTCTGTCGATGAGCACTTCCAGGTGTAACTCGCCCATTCCATAGAGGATGGTTTGCCCAGTCTGATCATCAACCCGCACTTGGAAAGTTGGATCCTCTTCAGCTAGGGCCTTTAAAGCCTGAGACATCTTATCTTGATCCAGATTTGTCTTCGGCTCTACCGCCATCGATATCACCGGTTCTGGAAAGTCTATCGATTCTAAGACGATTGGATGATTTCGGTTGCACAGGGTTTCGCCTGTAAATGTGCTTTTAAGACCCAGTGTAGCTGCGATGTCTCCGGCATAAACCTCGTCCAGATCCTCGCGCCTATCCGCATGCATGCGCAGAACTCGACCAATTCTCTCTTTTCGATCCTTCGTGCTATTTAAAACATTGGAACCAGCTTTTAATATACCTGAATAAACACGAAAGTAAGCCAAACGGCCGACATAAGGATCCGTTACGACCTTAAATACCAGGGCAGCCAGCGGCTCGCTATCTTCAGGTGGGCGGGACTCTAATTCTCCCGAATTCGGATTGATGCCAGTTATGGGAGGGATATCGAGCGGTGATGGCAAATAATAAACGACGGCGTCAAGGACACGTTGAATGCCTTTATTCCTCAAAGCCGAACCACAAAGAACCGGTGTTACATTACGCTGAATCGTTGCCTTTCGCAAGGCTATTCGTAGTTCTTCGACAGTGATTTCTTCACCTTCTAGGTAACGGGTCATCAGATCATCATCGGTTTCGATAATGTTTTCCATTATCTGTTCACGCGCTGCCTCAACTTCAGCTTGAACACCTTCAGGTATATCTACAATAATCGCCTTAGCTCCTAGATCTTCCTCTTGCCAAACCGATGCTTCCATGGTAAGTAAATCGACAATGCCACGAAAACCGGCCTCTTTGCCAATAGGCCACTGAATTGGTAGAGGATTGGCCCCTAGGCGATCTCGAATCATCTCAATCGTATGTTCAAAATCCGCCCCAACTCGGTCCATTTTATTTACAAAACAAATTCGGGGAACGTGATACTCATCCGCCTGTCTCCAGACCGTTTCAGATTGAGGCTCGACACCTGCCACGGCGTCAAAAACAACTACACCACCATCCAATACCCTTAAGCTTCGTTGAACTTCTGCGGTGAAATCGATATGACCAGGAGTGTCGATGATATTGATCTGGTGATCTAGCCAAAATGTCGTGGTTGCTGCCGACGTGATGGTAATGCCTCGTTCCTGTTCCTGGATCATATGATCCATGGTCGCTGTCCCTTCGTGGACCTCGCCCATGCGGTGAATACGCCCTGTGTAATAAAGGACGCGTTCGGTGGTGGTCGTCTTACCAGCATCAATATGGGCAATAATGCCGATATTTCGAACCTTTTCTAACGGAAAACGAGACATGATATTGCTGTCGACGGTCTTAATGCCCGATTTTCAACATCTCCTAAAAACGATAATGGGCAAAAGCCCTGTTGGCTTCGGCCATTCGGTGGGTATCTTCCTTTCTCTTCACTGCAGCACCCTGTCCATTAGCAGCATCCATGATTTCGGCCGCAAGCTTCTCAGCCATCGAGCGACCACCTCTTGAACGAGCCGCCATCAACAACCATCGAATCGCTAGTGAGGTCCTGCGATGGTAAGGTACCTCCATTGGTACCTGGTAAGTTGCCCCGCCAACCCGGCGCGGCTTTACTTCAATCTGAGGAGTAACTGTTTGGACCGCCTGGTCAAACACCTCGATTGGCGCCTTTTTAGTCCGCTCCTCGACGATGTCCAAGGCATCGTAAATAATCCGTTGGGCTGTACTTTTTTTACCACCTTTCATCATACGATTGATGAACATCTGCAAGGTTACATTGTTGTACTTTAGATCTGGTGCAATCTTGCGTTTTTCTGGCCGGTAACGTCTAGGCATTTTGATCTCTCCGTGGCTCTAATCCACTCTCTTAAAATCTATTTAGGTGCCTTAGTGCCGTACTTCGAACGGCCCTGCATACGTTCGCTTACCCCACCCGTGTCGAGCGTGCCGCGCACGATATGATAACGAACACCAGGCAAGTCTTTTACACGGCCACCTCTAACCAAAACAACGGAGTGATCCTGTAACGTGTGTCCTTCACCTGGAATATACGCAGTTACCTCGATGCCATTGGACAATCGAACGCGAGCCACCTTCCGTAGGGCCGAATTCGGTTTTTTCGGCGGCATCGTCTTGACTTGCGTGCAAACTCCTCGTTTCTGGGGCGCACCCTTCGGTTGTCTTGTCCTACGCTGCTTAAAAGAGTTGAATGTGAACTGCAGCGCTGGCGCCTTCGTCTTTTTTGACTTAGCCTTGCGTCCTTTTCGCACAAGCTGGTTGATTGTCGGCACTATATTCTCTCCCTTTTCACTATAATTAATGGAGCCAAATCCTATCGGGTGGGAAATGAAAAGCTACGATCACTCGCGCCACTCTTCCGTTACTTCTCGACAATGGAGGCCATCGAAACTATTCGATGGCCTCCAATATAATTCACTTATCCAATTCGTAGCCGACTTATTCAATGGAAAAATCGACTACGCCTCGTCAGAAGTCCAACGCACCATTTTACCAGATGCGTTGGGCTTGTCAAACGAATTTCATTTCGTTCTCGTTTTTGTTAATTTACTTTTTCAGGATTCGATCCCTAGCGGTGGCTGCGCGCCAAATCCATCAAGCCGGTTCCAACCCAATGTCTATGTCGCTTATCATCTTCTTTGCCAAATCGTATGACTTCACCGGATTCGGTCACCGCTTCCACTGCCAGACCAAGGCTTTGAAGTTCTTTTACCAGTACTCGGAATGAAGCTGGAATTCCTGGTTCTTCGATAGGGTCGTTCTTGACAATTGCTTCGTATGTCTTCACTCGACCTTGAACATCATCTGACTTCACAGTCAACATCTCTTGTAAGGTATGGGCAGCACCATAAGCTTCCAGAGCCCAGACTTCCATCTCTCCAAACCGTTGTCCACCGAATTGGGCTTTACCGCCAAGCGGCTGTTGTGTAACAAGAGAGTAAGGGCCCGTCGATCGGGCGTGAACTTTGTCTTCAACCAAGTGAGCCAATTTCAGCATGTGGATGATTCCTACAGTAACAGGTTGGTCGAAAGGTTCTCCACTTTTGCCGTCGATCAATCGCTCTTTTCCTAACACTGGGGCAGGTATACCCGTTAGTAGAGTCAACTTCACAGATAAGGTGAGCAAATCATCGATGGGGAATTCGCGTGGGTCAACCTTAAACTCATCATCCATCTCATCATTCAACATGTTAATCATGTAGCTATACCACTCTCTAGTACAGATGTCGATGGCCTTGGTATTGTGGACTGTCCAATCAGCCTTTCTCAATTCGAGCCAATTTGAAGGGATTACATCATTTGGATCCCAACCCCTTTCACGCAACCACTCTCGGGCCACGGCATCCCGGGCATAGCTTCTATCAGTTACCAATCTGTCAGTATCGTAGCTTAGCTCTCCCAGCCAGGCAACGACGAACAAATTTCGAGCCTCGTTGTCATCCGTCAACGACTCCAGATCATAGTCAATTTCCTCAAGCCAATCCCAGGCCCAATCGGTCACTTCAGACCACGCTCGATCAATTAACCAGGCCCTGGCCAGCTCAGATCCAATTTCTTCCTCGTTTGCACCATCAAAAACGGGTGTAACTGCCCGAATACCCAACCGGCTTGCTGCCCAGCCCAGATGTGTTTCTAAAATCTGACCCAAATTCATTCGGCCGGGTACGCCGATTGGATTAAGTATGATGTCAACTGGTGTTCCATCAGGCAGGTAAGGCATATCCTCAATCGGCACCACCTTAGAAATAACGCCCTTATTTCCATGGCGGCCGGCCATCTTGTCGCCTTCTGAGATCTTTCGTCGCTGAGCAACACTTACCCGAACCATCGTTTCGACACCAGCCGGCAAGTCTCTATCCTGCTGTCGATTAAACACTTGAACATCGACAACCTTTCCACGCGCACCATGGGGTAAACGGAGGCTAGAATCTTTCACTTCCCTGGCTTTATCGCCAAAGATAGCTCTCAGCAACTTCTCTTCTGGGCTGAGTTCCTTCTCACCCTTGGGCGTGATTTTGCCAACAAGAATGTCATTTTCATTAACATTGGCGCCAATACGGATGATGCCTCGCTCATCCAAATCTTTGAGCGCATCTTCACTAACGTTGGGGATATCGTAAGTTATCTCCTCTGGTCCTAGCTTGGTATCACGCGCCTCAACCTCGTGTTTTTCTATGTGAATCGACGTGAAACGATCATCTCTAACCAAACGGTCACTGACCAAAATGGCATCCTCAAAATTGCCACCTTCCCACGATAGGAAAGCTACTACAACATCCTGCCCAAGAGCCAGCTGCCCATACTGGGTTGACGAGCTATCAGCTAGGATCATTCCTGGTTTAACACGTTGTCCTTTAACCACAATCGGCCGTTGGTCAATGCATGTGCTCTGATTTGAACGATTGTACTTTCGTAAATTGTAGGCATGCGGGCCATTGTCGGTCATCACGACGATCTTGTCGCCGGTGACGCTAATGACCTCGCCTTCCTCGGTCGCAATGACTACCTGTCCAGAATTATAAGCAGCTTGTTGTTCCATCCCTGTACTAACAATCGCAACATCCGGGTTGAGCAATGGCACTGCCTGGCGCTGCATATTGGATCCCATTAGAGCCCGGTTCGCGTCGTCATGCTCCAAGAAGGGGATGAGGGCGGCCGAGATCCCGACGATTTGTCTTGGAGCGACATCCATGAAGTCGATCCGTTGGACTCGGGAAAAACGAAATTGCTGGTTTCGCCTGGCCGAGATCCTGTTGCCGACAAATTGCCCACGCTCATCTAATTCAGCGTTCGCCTGGGCGATCGTATACCGGTCTTCCTCGTCAGCAGACATATAGATGATCTCGTCGGTCAGATAAGGAATCACTTGTACCGATTCAATTCCGGCCTCCTTAATCAATTTCGCACTTTTCTTTGTTACCCTTTTTCCTGCCTCGACGATGATCTCACCAGTTGAAGGATCAACCACATCCTCCCAGACATCATGGCCAACTAACTCATCTGAATCCCCAGGAATCGCATTTTTCACTCGCCGATATGGCGTTTCGATAAAACCATAGGTGTTTACCCGGCCATATGTTGCTAAACGGCCGATTAATCCAATATTAGGGCCTTCTGGTGTCTCGATAGGGCAGATCCGGCCATAATGGCTATGATGCACGTCCCTAACCTCAAATCCGGCCCGTTCACGTCGCAGACCCCCGGGACCTAATGCCGAAAGTGTGCGCTTATGGGTTAATTCTGCCAATGGATTCGCCTGTTCCATAAATTGGCTTAATTGGGAGCTTCCAAAAAACTCGCGTATTGCGGCTACAACCGGGCGAATATTAACGAGTGAAACTGGCGTGAGGGTGTCACTGTCCCGGATCGACATGCGCTCGCGGACAACGCGTTCCATTCGACGCAAACCAACTCTCAGCTTCGCCTGCAATAGTTCGCCGACTGTTTTTACTCGTCTGTTGCCTAAGTGATCAATATCATCTGGACCTTCTTGGCCATTGTTTATTTTGATCATGTGCTCGACGAGGCGCACGATATCATACTGGGTCAATGTGCGATGGCTCTCAGGCACGATATCAGACAACTCAAGTCGCTTATTCAATTTGTAACGGCCAACACGAGCAAGGTCGTAGCGACGCTGATCATATAACTGCTCGATCATGTATTGCTCTGCGTTTTCCAGTGTGGGTGGATCACCGGGCCGCATACGTTTATAAAATTCAATTAAAGCTTGTTCACCCATTGGCTTATCAGGATCCCAAACTGGTTCCTGGTCAATACTTCCTTGGATATATTGGTGCTCCGGATTTGTATCAACCTGCTCAAACAGCTTGAGCATCTCTTCGTCTGACCCGGTTTTTATCAGTTGGTTACCTAAGCCATCATCCACGGCGGCTAAAGCTCGCAAGAAGAGGGTTACAGGAACCGTACGTTTCCGATTAAACTTAACAGCCAGATAATCAGTCTTTCGCGATTCAAACTCCATCCATGCGCCACGATCGGGGATCAGCTTCGCTTTTGCTAGTGGCCGTCCAGTCGCCCTTTCTTCCTCAACTTCAAAGTAGACCCCGGGGGATCGAATCAATTGGCTGACGACCACACGCTCTGTACCATTAATAATAAAGGTACCTGAGGGTGTCATGAGCGGGAAATCACCCATGAAAATATCTTGCACGATAGGTTGATCCAAGTCTGTACTGTAAAGCATTACCCGTACATAAAGGGGTGCCGCGTAGCTCATATCACGCTCGACACATTCGTCAACGCTGTATTTTGGTTCTTCGAACCAATACTTCAAATCGAAACCTTCAACCTCGGGGTGCTTGCTGGGGAAGTAAAGCTTAAGATCGCCATTAAAGCTCTCGATCGGCGAGATCTCCTCAAACAGTTCGGCCAAACCATTTTCTTCAAAAGTCTTAAAAGAATTTAGCTGCACGTCGATTAACGTCGGCAATTCCATTGGGTTAATAGTGCGTGCGTAGGTCTTAACGGGTCTTTGATCCATTAGTAAGTCCACCTGCTCCCTGATACAACTTGGGTTCCAATACTTCACAAACAAGGGGTGCAACAAGATTGTTGCACCCCTCGAAAATGTTAACTACCAATTCGTCCACAAAATCAAGATTTTGAATATTGAAAATTGTGACTCCCATCTGATGGGCATTCAATTTGCCAAAGAATAATTCTATCGAAAAATTAGATTAATGTCAAATATTATTAAGAAAATGAATCAAAATCAACAACGTGGCGTTTAAGATGCTCCTTCTTCGGTAAGAGTCGTTCGTAAATTGTCGATATAATTTCACCTGCCTTACGCCAATTATAGTTTTCTATGGCTCTTTGACGGAGCATGCGACCTAAACAGGAAGTTTCGTTTGGATTATTGAAATACCTGGCAATGGTATCAGCTAAACCGGTGCTATCACCCGGTGCTAAATAAATGCCAAGATCGGCCAGATATTCATGGTGCACCGGTGTATCGGAAGCGATGGTTGGCAAGCCCATTGCCATGTAATTCAGGACTTTTCCACTGCCTTCTGTTGCCGACATCTTCGGAGACACAGCCAGGTCGCCAAGTGATAGGTAACGGGGAGCATCGACATAGCTTATGCGGCCGGTAAACGTTACTTGATCAGAAACGTCTAGTTTTTCCGCCATTTGCTGATAATACTCCACGTTGGGAAAGCCCATGACAAGAAAATGAATTGAGTTCCCTTGCTTTTTGATAAAGGCTGCTGCTTGTAAAAGATGGGGAATCCCCTGATAATCCGTAAGCAACCCCAGATACACGACTATCGGCCGCTTAGGGGGAATCCCTAAATCTTGTCGGAGTTTCTCGCGATCCTCTTCCGAATAATTGGCCGGGTTAAATCTATTCGCGTCAACACAATCTGGTAAGGTGATGATGATGTTTTCGTTGACACCGAATTCTTGACTCAACAACTTTTGGGCCTGAATTGAGCTGGTAAGAATGATTGCCGGCAACCGGTCGATAATTTCCTCCAGACGGCGCACCCAAGGGAAAAAATGGCCGGATTTGTTAAGAAAATTGTGATCGACCATTTCCCCAGTCAAACTTCCCTGAAAGTCAAATACTAATGGTTTTCTAAGTAAACGGGCCACCAAACTACCAATCAATGCACCTTCATGCATGTGGCCGTGAATGATGTCGGGCCGAAACTGGTATCCGACCTGAATCGATTTTGCAGTAAGGTATAGGTCAAAGGCGATCTTATGACGTGACGAACCGACTTCGTAATCCGCCCTCCAAGGTAAAGGCCAGGTTCGCTGGATTGGCATCCCAGGCACATCGTTTCCTTTGTAATACGTAACGATTAAAACCTCATGGCCTAGTTCCTGTAATGCTCTGGTTTCTTCCAATATCCGGATATGTCCACCATAATCATTGAAAAATGATGTCGGGGCGATCATCAATATCTTGAGTGGTCGAGCCCGAGCTCCATTCGAAACCATATCTTTTGAGTTTGGCACGACTATTTCTTTTTATCTTTCTTTTTGGGTCCAAAGCCAAATAGTTGTCTGGTAAAGCTCATCCCCTCCAGGTCCGGGCTTTCAACTTGGGTCCAATCATTATTTTGCCGTTCAAATTGCCACCGTCGGCGCTCATACGATAATTCTTGAAATATCAGCGCAGTCCTCTCCAGATCTCCATCGGCAACCAATCGACGAATATCCTCAAGTTCGGCCATCACGGCATCTAGCCATCTTAGGCTTGCTTCCTTGTCATGCAAGGCTAGTTCAACCAGATCTGGGCTATCTAGGCTGGCTGTAGAAAGGGAAAATTGTAATCCGGCAAAACGTAACATGTCGCGCCAACCGGTAGACTTTGTTACAGCGCGAAACAAGGCTGCAGCCAATAAGCCTGGAGTTGTTTCAACGCCTAGCACCAGGCTATCGTACTCCATTGGATCCAAGAAAAAAGGCGTGGCTCCCAAAATGCGCCCCAAATTGACGGCTGTTTCGACTGCCTTTGGATCAGCATTTGCTGAAGGCATGATGCAGAAAACACTTTGTTTGAAAAGATCGCTGCGAGCAGCCTCAACACCGAAACGACCATCCAACAAAGAATTTGCAGCCAATACGGGACTTGCTCCGACATAATGTCCCTTTTGAATATATTTTTTAGCCCACTTCAGACCAGGACTTTTTAAATTGGCCAGATCGATGATGAGTACATGATCACGAATTTCACCCGCGACCGCTTCGAGCATAGCCTCCTGTTCCGCCAACGATACGTTCAGGATCAAGATATCGGCCGCCGTTGCAGCGCTCACAGGATTTCCGACCAACTTATTTACCGCACCCAATTGTTTTGCCTGTTCTCCGACCGATGAATCTTGATCTGATCCGACGATAGTTAATCCTAAATCGTTGGCCTGAAGCCCCAGGCCTATCGAGGCACTGATTCGATCCAGACCAATGATAGTTACCGTTTCGGTTTGCATATACATTCCCTGCTATTAAATATATTTCTCAAAATCCTATCCGACCTATGATGGCTTAATTTTGATCATCAGCCCATTGCAGGAGGGCAAGCAAGCGCTCTTCCTTACTCTGTTGATTCCCTTTAAGACGTTCCTGATGCCGTCGAATGAGTGACACAGTTAGTGGTGAACTACCACATGAGGCAGCCGCTGCGGCCCCCCAGTCAGGGTGGCATTTTTTGATCACAAACGGTCGATGCCAGTCATCTTTGCCTTTGCCTCTTGAAGCCCAATGGGCCGATTGAGCTGGCAATAGGGTCTGGCCTAGCACAACGACTGGCCGATCCCACCACTTTGAACGAGCTTCTATCTTGCCGACATCGTGTAAAAGGGCGGCTGCTAAAAGTTCGACGTCGTCATGCCCGGCTTCTTTTAACGTTCGCATCACCCGCACTGCATGTTGTTGTTCGCTGATATGCTGGCGAAAAAAGAGTTCCAGTTCATCGGGATTGAGAATCACAGCGATTTCAGCCTCATCTTCACTTTCCAATGGTTGGGCTATTACCAACTGCCAAAACTGCCAGACCCGGTAAACGGCTCGATTGGAAGTTTCCATTTCAGACCATGCCGGTAAGTACGGGTAATAACAGATTGGACACCTGGCCAACTACAGTGCCAATGATGTTGATCCCTATCATCGGCAGCAAAAAAAGCACACCTAACAAGAGGAAAGAGCCATACTGTCGTAAAGCGTCTAACTGATACGCCAGATCAGGCGGAACGATTCCTTGCAGTATCGTAAATCCATCGAGGGGTGGTATTGGAATCAAGTTAAAGGCAAATAACAATAGATTTATCCTGACGCCTGACCAAAGTATTTGAAACGGTGTCGGAATGATTTCTGCAAAGCCGGGTTCCACGAACCCCAATCGGATTGGCAGCGCCCACAATATGGCCATGGCCAGATTAGCCAGTGGGCCAGCAATAGCTACCATCGCCATCGACCGGCGATAATTTCCTCTCAGAAGGCTTGGATTCACCGGGGTTACAGCCCAACCGAAACCAACTAAAAAGAGCATGATCAGGCCAAATACACTTAGATGTGGGAATGGATTGAGGGTAATTCTACCGTTATCCCTGGGCGTTGGATCGCCTAGGCGGTCGGCCACGATCGCGTGAGCGAATTCATGATAGGCAAAGGCCAATATGGCCGTAATGGCAAAAGCTATGATTTCTGAAATTGGCTGGTTGATTAACCACATAATCGTTTGTTTTTTCCTTTATTCACCGGACATCATTATAACTTGATGGTTAGATTGAGGATAGTGTCTCGACCACCAACGCAAGATATAATGAACGGCTATGTCTGGAGAAATTAGCCTTGGAGATGTCGTTCGCCTACGGAAAAAACACCCTTGTGGCAGCTTTGAATGGCAGGTCGTTCGCCTGGGGGTGGACATAGGACTGGTCTGTCAGGGTTGCGGCCGGCGTATTATGATTCCACGCAGTACATTCAATAAAAGATTCAAAAACGTCGTGTCTCGAGCTGGGGTTGATGAATCATGATCCTACCCTGGTTAAGCAGCATTTATCTCCTAGCAGCAGCAGGCATTGCTCTGTTTGGCCTCTTAGGACTGGTAACATTGGTTTATTATTGGCGCCACCGTCATGAAACGTTTCCCTGCCCGCCCATACAGGACGCTAATTTGCCCCAAGTAACGGTTCAATTGCCGATTTACAACGAGCGTTTTGTCGTCGGCCGGTTAATCGATGCGGCCGTTCAACTAGATTACCCGCGAGAAAAGCTCCAAATCCAGGTCATTGACGATTCCACAGACGATACAACCGAAATCGCCAACGCAATCGTCCATAAGTATCTTGCCCATGGCGTTAATATTGAGCTATTTCATCGAACGCACAGAAACGGCTACAAAGCAGGCGCACTAGAAGATGCGCTGAAACGGGCCACCGGTGATTATATCGCCGTTTTTGATGCCGATTTCCAACCACAATCTGATTTCTTGCGCCAGACTGTACCCCATTTTATTAGCGAACCAGATTTAGGCATGGTGCAAACCCGTTGGGGCCACCTCAATCCATTTGAATCCCAACTCACGGCCGCCCAGACAATAGCCCTGGATAAACACTTCGCGATGGAACAGACAGTCCGCCATCGAGCGAGCCTATTTCCCAAATTTAACGGCTCTGCTGGCGTTTGGAGACGACAGTGCTTGCTTGATGCCGGGGGCTGGGAGGCAGATACGGTTTGTGAAGATCTCTGTCTCAGTACAAGGGCGATCCTGAAAGGTTGGCAATTCCGGTTTCTAAATGAAGTGGTCTCCCCAGCCGAGCTACCAACAACTATCTCTGCTTACAAGAACCAGCAGTCAAGATGGGCCAAGGGTTCAACCCAATGTTTGGTCAAGTTTGGCCCGAAAATCTTGACCAATCAAAAGCAATCGCTCATAGCGCGAATTTATGCGTTACTTTCGATGTCCGGCTATACGACACATTTGCTTCTCCTGATCCTACTCTTAGTACAGGTGCCACTTATCTATCTCAATTATCATCCTCCACCGATTCTTCTGGCCTTCGGCTTGGCTGGCATTGCCCAACCTATCTTGTTCATTATGGGCCAGCGAGAACTCTACGTGGATTGGGGTAATAGGATTCGCTATTTTCCGGCCCTGCTACTAGTGGCCATCGGATTAGCTCCTTCAAATAGCCGGGCTATCGTTCAGGCGGTAGTCGTCCGACAGCATACCTTCATCCGTACCCCGAAGGGTGGGAAAACAAAGTGGGCTGATTTGCCAACAAATACCCTATCGACCGGCAACTACCGACTAGCGGTAGATTGGATCGTGATCATCGAGTTGCTATTGGCTATCTACGCAACTATCGGTTTAATCCTTTGTTTCTGGCAAGGAAACTTCGGCCCATCCTTTTTTATGCTCTCTTGCGCATTGGGTTTTGGTTATGTTGCCTTATCTACCATTCGTGATCACTTTTAATATCCCCGATAAAGGCAATTGACGGGGCCAGCTTCAATAAATCGCAGACATTCTGTTCCTGCATCGGCGTCCCTCCAATTCATCGGAAAGCTTGTGTCCTGCCACACCAAAGATAATATTCGACCCTAATTAAAATCTTTTACTAAATGTAAATATTATGAATATGGATGTTAATATTTTTAATTGGCAACTTGACTTAATAAGTAAATTGGTTATTATGTGTAAGATATTCAATTTTATCTACGGGCATATTAAATTATTCAAGGGTAAATGAGATTATTTTATCTTTTAAGGCTCTAGGCGGATGACGTCATTTTATTTGTATATCCACCAGACAGTCGTCCAGCTAGAGCCCTATTAGAACTTGAAGTATTTGTACTTAAATTGATTAGATTTCAGGAGGTTCATGGATGAACCCAGTTATTGGTCAATGTCCGATTTGTGGTGAAAGCCTGGCTGTCACCAGGTTACATTGTCGACATTGTGATACGTCGATTGAAGGACATTTTGCCTTAGGTCGTCTCTATCATCTGAATCCAGAACAATTGCAGTTTGTCGAAACATTCATCAAGTGCGAGGGCAAAATCAACCGAGTCGAACAAGATATGGGGCTTTCTTACCCGGCCGTTCGCGCTCGCCTGACCGAGGTCATCCGCGCCTTAGGTTATGAAGTTGGTTCGAGTGAGGGTGAACGGCTTTCAGAAGATGATCGTCAAGAAATTCTCAATCAATTATCGGAGGGTAAAATCACGGTCGAGGAAGCCGTTCAGATGCTCCGAAGGTGAAGGAAAATAATATGGGTGAACAACGATTAGACGCCGGCAAAGCTCCTCAAGTAATTGTCAATTGTCATGGTGATCTTTGGATCAAGGCTTGGGCTGAAACAGCGATCGTGGCCAAAGGCGATGACTTTACGGCCAGTCAGGGAGATAGAGTCGTCGACGTTACGAGTAAGGGCGATTTGAAACTCCTTATGCCATTACTTTCCAGTGTGACTGTAGCCCAAACCGGTGGTGACTTGAGGATAAAGGGCTTCGATGGTGATGTGAACTTGGCGGATGTCCGTGGGGATTTGTATTTTAGCACCTTGAAAAACCTTACAGTGAATAACGCGAACGGTGATGTTTCTGGTCGCGACCTCAACGGTTCCTTAATCCTTGAAACCGTTCATGGCGACCTTCGACTCCGAAATATATCAGATTTAGAAGTGGGCAATGTTCATGGAGATTGTTTTGCTGCTTTCGTCAACGGCGCAGCCAAGATTCGAATGATTTCGGGAGATGTCAGTCTTAAGACCATCAACGGAGATGTCCATATCGAAGAATGTCACCGGGATGTAAACCTGCGCAACCTCGGCGGCCAGACAATGGTCGACCTGGCAAAGGGTGACGTTCGTATTCACGGTGGGCTAACAAGTGGCAAACACACCCTTTATGCGAATGGCGACATCGTCGTTAAATGGCCCCTATCAGCTCCACTAAATGTAGAGGCTAATGCTCCAATTATTCGTAATCGCATGACCCTTTCAGACCTAGTGTATCAAGAGGGCTATTTGAGCGGTCGCATCGGAGATGGCCAAACATTCTTGATTCTGACTGCAAAGGGACGTATCATCCTCAAAGAGGCATCATTTGGGCTTTCTTCCTGGGAAGAACGTGCTGAAACTGATTTCGAAATTGATGTTGACCTGAATGGTCTAAGCGAGCACATCGCTTCCGAGATCAACGACAGAATGTTCGAGTGGTCAACAAAGTTGGAAAGAGATTTTGGACCAGCATTTGCAGCCAATGTAGAAAAAACTGTATTTGATGCTGCTGACCGTGCCGAACAAGCTGCTGAAAAAGCGGTGCGAAAAGCAGAGAAGGCAGCGCTGAACGCTCGCTGGCAGATGGGGCAAAATATATGGGCAAATCCACCAGTCACGACGCCTAGAAAAACCAAAGAGAAGAAGGCAACCGAGGAAGAGCAACTGAAGATATTACGTATGGTAGAAAAAGGCATTATCTCTCCCGAAGAGGCAAATTCCTTGTTGGAGGCAATTGAGAGTTAGATAGATGGTGGCTGCACCTGTTACTGCTGTCGGCCGATCGACCAGTGGACCACGTCCGATTAACCTGTCCAGGGATACCCGACAAGTTCTAGAATTGCTTGACCTATCCTTTGGCAGAATGTATGGATCCCAGGGACGTCGAGTTATTTACGATCGGCTGAGCTTGAGTCAGGTCAATCCGCTCACACTTCGTCTTAGCATGATGACCAGCGGATTCGTTCCCGGCTTTGTTTGGGAAGAAAACGGCCGGATCGTCGGAAATTTAACCCTCCTCGGGTCAGAGGTTTTTGGCCGATACTTGATAGCCAACGTTGCTGTCCATCCTGATTATCGGAGACGAGGCATCGCCCGCGCCTTATTGCATGAGGCACTCGACCATATTATCGGACGGGGCGGCCAAACGGTGATGCTTCAGGTCGAAAGCGACAATGATCCGGCAATAACTCTTTATCTCACTTCAGGATTTCAAATCTTGGGAACGATGAATCGTTGGCAGACATCACCTTCTAACTTGCGATATGTACCAATCCATGCGAATTCTGTTGGCCATTTGAGAGCACTCGGCCGGCAAGATTGGCGGGCAGCCTATCATCTTGATCGAGCTATTGTCCATCCTGACCTGAATTGGCCAACCCCACCGTCTCCTGATTTTTATAAAACTGGCTTATGGCGCTCTATGGTAGATTTTTTGAACGGCCGAAAATCGGCGGCCTGGGTCTTGGAAATGCGATCCAGCGCGAATGGAGAACGCAATTTAATAGGACTGGTTTCTATTAACAGTGAATGGGGGCGTCCGATCTGGCTACGAATGCGAGTTGATCCGGCCTGGCAAGAAGAGGTCGAGCCTCCATTACTAAATAGCGCCATCAAACACTTGAAGCGGAATCGCAGTGGAACCATCAGAATGAACCACCCGGCCGATGACCAACTATCAAACCAATTACTTTCCAGTGCTAATTTCAGAATTCAACGTTCACTCACAATCATGACCCTAGATCTAGTTAAAAAGGGATAATAAATTGGCTACGTCTGAAGAGAGAATGCAGATCCTCAAAATGATTGAGGAAGGCAAGATAAGCGCTAGTGAGGGTGCTGAATTAATACGCGCGTTAGATCGAGATGACGCTGGTAAGGAAAAAGAACCACTAAAAGGCGCCAGCGCTCCCCGCTGGTTTAGAGTGCGGATAACCGATACGTCAACCGGCAAAAACAAGGTTAACGTAAACATCCCCATGGGTCTCGTCAATGTAGGCATGAAAATGGGTGCTCGATTTGCACCGGAAATTGAAGGGGCTGAGTTCGAAAAGGTAACCGAGTTAATTCAAAGTGGTGCCCAAGGCAAAGTGATGGATATCATCGATAACGAGGAAGGTGAGCGGGTTGAGATATTCGTCGAGTGATTTCAAAGTCCTCACCTCCGTCGCTCAAGAATGATGAAACTGAATTGGAAGGGAATATCCTCGCTGGGCTTAAATTCTGTACGTGATATCTCGAGCCAATCCTTATCGTCGATTTCAGGAAAGTAAGTGTCGCCCTCGAAATATGTTTCCAGTAAGGTCACATAGAGGCGATCAGCCACCGGCAATAGCTGTTCATACAGTCTGGCCCCACCAATAACCATCACCTCCCCTTCCCCTGCGTAAGAGAGCGCATCTTCAATAGTGTGCACGACGGTGCATCCCTCAGCACTAAAAAGTCGATTTCTAGTGACAACGATGTTCTTTCGACCAGGAAGTGGATGGCCGATAGATTCATATGTCTTCCTTCCCATAATTAATGGCTTTCCCATTGTCGTTTTCTTGAAGTATTTCAAATCGGCCGGTAGTCGCCACGGGGTTCGATTCTTCAACCCGATTACCCGATTTCGATCCATGGCAACGATCAAAGAAATTGTCATTTCTGGTTAGACAGCAATCGGCGCAGCGATTTTTGGATGGTATTGGTAATTTACTAACTCAAAATCCTGGAATTGGAATTCAAACAGGTTATCGACACTTCGGTTGAGCTTCATCTGAGGTAATGGAAACGGGTCTCTCGATAACTGCAATTCCGCTTGCTGGAGATGATTCAGATACAAATGAGCATCCCCAAATGTGTGCACAAACTCACCTGGTTTATATCCACAGACCTGGGCAATCATCATTGTGAGCAACGAATAGGAAGCGATATTAAACGGAACACCCAGAAAAATATCGGCGCTCCGCTGGTAAAGTTGGCAAGACAACCGCCCGCCAGCTACATAAAATTGAAAAAGACAGTGACAGGGAGGCAATGCCATGCGGGCGATATCGGCAACGTTCCAGGCGCTTATGATATGGCGTCGCGAATATGGGTTGAATTTTAGCTCCTGCAATAACAGACTGATTTGATCAACTGTAGCACCATTTGCAGCCGGCCAGGATCGCCATTGATAACCATAGATGGGACCAAGCCCCCCTTGCTCATCGGCCCACTCGTCCCAAATTGTGACTCCATTTTCGTTCAGGTAGGCAATATTCGTATCTCCTTGTAAAAACCATAAAAGCTCATATATGATGGACCGAAAATGTAGCTGTTTTGTCGTCACTGCCGGAAAACCAGCAGATAGGTCAAACCTCATTTGGTAACCAAATACGCTGATCGTTCCAACGCCGGTCCTATCGCCGCGACGTATGCCATTCTCTAAGACGTGCCGCATTAGATCCAAATACTGTTCCATGCTAATTCATTCCTCCTTATTTGGTTGGCAAAGATAACAATACAATTGATCTTTTCCAAAATATGCAGCCTAACTCTATGGGGCAAGTGAAGTATATCATATCTTTGACAGCCCCTACCCTTTCATCTACAATCTGAGCCGATCTCAATCTGAGCTGGAGTCGAGTTGAGCCAGTTTCTGGTTCCGGATCGCTCTTAAACAATTTCCCATGAGGTTTTTTGAATGAAAGAATATAAGACAGGGCAAATACGTAACATCGCGCTTGTATCCCACAATGGCGCTGGTAAAACCACCTTCGTGGAACGATTGCTGTTTGATACTGGTGTAACTACCCGCATGGGGCAAGTTGATAATGGCACTGCGGCGATGGACTTTGAAGAGGAGGAGATGGACCGTCAAAGTTCAATTGCTATGGCAATCGCGCCTATCGAGTGGCAAAATAACAAGATTAATCTATTGGATACTCCAGGTTATGTGGATTTCATCGGAGAGGTTAACAGCGCCATAAGAGTTACCGAGAGCGCGATCATATTTGTCGAAGCCGTTGCCGGTGTTGAAGTTGGAACTGAGTTGGTCTGGCAATATGCCGGTGACCGAAATATGCCTCGCATATTGCTGGTCAACAAAATGGATCGTGAAAATGTAACCCTCGATCGGGTAATGCGGAGCATTCGAGAAAATTTGAGCGGCAATTTCATTCAAATTCAACTCCCCATTGGAGAAGGCACTGCCTTTGAAGGGGTAATAGACCTGATCAGTATGAAGGCTCGAATGGGAACCGACGATGAGATAGTCGAAATTCCCAGTGATCTCGTTGACGCTGCTGAAGAGGCTCGTTTCGCCCTCGTTGAAGCCGCAGCAGAGGGGGACGACGAGCTTTTGTTGAAGTATTTGGAGGGTGAAGAACTGGCTGATGAGGAACTGAGATCCGGATTACGTTCCGCTATACAAAGCGGCCAAGTTGTACCAATTATGTACGCTGCTCCACAACCTGGTATTGCTGTCAAACCGATCCTCGAAACAATCGTTGAAATGTTTCCAGCACCAAATGAAGTCGGACCATTCACGGCTGCTAATGCGGCTGGCGAGGAAACCGAGTATGAGGTTGATGACCTTTCTCCCTTGGCTGCTTTCATTTTCAAAACCCGCGAGGACCCTTACGGTAAGCTAAGTTATCTTCGCGTTTATGGGGGCATGCTTGAATCAGACAGCCGGGTGTGGGACACGGGCCTCGATTCCGAAGTACGGGTGGCGACCCTAAACTTATTACGGGGAAAAGAGCAGTTGCCAATTACCAAGTTGCACAGTGGTGACATTGGAGCCGTCGTCAAATTAGGCGACGCGGCGACCAATGATACTTTATGTGATCAGGGAAATAAGCTATCCCTGAAGCCAGTAACTCAGCCAAGCCCAATTGTATCCGTTGCAGTTCATCCGGTCGCGCAATCAGATGTTGCTAAGTTAACCACTGCTTTGAATCGTTTAGCGGCCGAGGACCCCACCCTGCGCTGGAATTCTGAACCTGCAACACGGGAAACGATCTTATCAGGTATGGGCAGCGCCCACGTTGATATCGCCGTTAAGAAAGCCCAATCTAAGTTTGGCGTAAACCTCACAACCAGCATTCCAAAGGTTCCCTATCGAGAAACCATAACCAAAACCAATTCGTCCGAATACACACATAAGAAACAGACGGGCGGCGCCGGCCAATATGCCCGCGTCTTTATGCGAGTTGAATCACTGCCGGACGATGAGGAATTCCAATTCGACTCTGAGATATTCGGTGGGGCAATTTCAGGTCCATTTGTCGTTGCCGTGGAAAAAGGCTGTAAACAAGCGCTACAAAGTGGTGTGATGGCTGGCTATCCCATGACTGGTATCAAAGCCGTTGTCTACGACGGCAAAGAGCATCCCGTCGATTCAAAAGAAATCGCCTTCCAAATTGCCGGCCGCGAATGCTTCAAAAAGGCGGCCTTAGGTGCAGATCCAGTTCTATTGGAGCCCATTTTCGAAGTCACAGTCTCCGTCCCAGCTGATAATATGGGTGATATTATGGGCGACTTGAATTCACGACGAGCCCGTGTTTTAGGCATGGATCAAGAGGGTACCAAAGCGATTGTGAAAGCTGAGGTTCCCCTGGCTGAGATGCAAACCTATTCGGCCGACTTACGATCGATGACCCAAGGTCGGGGTGTGTTTGGCATGGAGTTCCTTCGCTACGGTCGCGTGCCAGCCCATTTACAAGAAAGTATCGTCATCCAAAGACAGAAAGAAAAGGAATTAGAAAAAGCTTAACTGGACAAGTCCTGTTGAAGTTGGATGATTGTTTGGTTGTAAGCACATTCAATTGTCACGGATCGTCAGGATGATATTTCCTAAGTGGTCGACTTTGGCCTGCCAGCTGGGTGGGATCACGATAGTGGTATCATATTGAAAAACTAAAGCTGGTCCGTGAAATTGGACCCCTTCCGGCAATTCCTCCCGCCGGTATAATCCACTTGGTATTTTATGACCATTAAACCAAACCCTCTTTTGCCCAAAAGCCATCGCTTTAGGTTTGGTTTGTTTCATCGTATGGGTACTTGAAATTTTCCAATCGATTTTGGGGTTGGCAATTTGAGCTAGAGATATGATTCGAAGGTTTACCACCTCAACAAGTGCATCAGGTCTTTGGTAAGTGAATCTTTGATGGTGGGATTGGTGAAATTTATCTGCGATGGAACTCGAGGTCATTCCTGGTGAAACGTTAATCGTCAGCTCATGGGATTGCCCTTTGTATCGCATGTCTAACTGGCGAAATATTTCTACCTTATCAACTGAATGTCCTTCAAGCTCCATATCGGCGAGCGCCCTTTTTTCTAATTCAATAAAGTTTCTTTCAATCCAATCCACTACTTGCTGCGACTTCGTCTCCAACTTCCGCATAATCGTTAAGGAGTAATCCTTGGCCGGCTTGGCTATTAACATGCCCAGAGCTGATAGCACGCCCGGTACTCCAGGGATAAGGATTCGCGGAATTTGTAAATGTTCCGCTAACTCACAGGAATGAAGCGGCCCGGCCCCTCCAAAGGCGACCATGGTAAAGTGACGAGGGTCATAACCCCTTTCTACTGAAATTCGCCGAATCACTCTAGCCATGTTAGCATTGGCAACTTGAATTACCCCCCAGGCTGCTGCTTCTGGAGAATCAATTCCCATTTGATCCGCCAGCCGCCTCATAACAGCATCGGCGGCATATTGATTGAGTTGACGTTTTCCTCCAAGAAAATAATGGGCATCCAATCTCCCCAATACCAAGTTGGCATCTGTTGTTGTCGCCCTGGACCATAAAGCTTCTAATTCTTTACTGGTTGCCTGGAGTTGGCCATCCTTGTCGGCCTGCATGTAACAGGCCGGGCCTGGGTCGGCACCCGCACTTTGGGGACCGACCTTTAATGCGCCGCCTATATCGACGGTTGCCAAGCTTCCGCCGCCGGCACCGATGGTTTGAATGTCAATCATCGGGAGTCTCAGGGGCATACCGGATACTTCGCCCTCTGAGGTCTTAGGCAACCGTCCAGGGCACAAGGCCACATCGGTGCTGGTCCCTCCCATATCAAATGTAATAATATCTGTGAATCCCGCTGTTTCGGCGACAAATCGCGCCCCGACAACACCACCTGCTGGACCGGACAATACCGTTCGAGCCGCCTGAGCACCGGCTGTTTCCGCATTAATTATTCCACCATTGCTCTGCATTATCGTTATTGGCCGGGGGTCTAATTCCCGATTCAGCCGGCTCAAATACCGATCCATAATCGGGGCGACGTAGGCGTTGATCACCGTCGTCGAAGTCCGCTCATATTCGCGAAACTCCGGAAGGATATCAGATGATAGAGAGAAATGAATTCCACGATGCGAAGGGCTGATATCATCAGCATGTCTTTCCCGCTCAAGGTTTTGAATTAACTCACGAATCTTCTCCTCATGCTCAGGTTTTAGGAAAGAAAATAGCAGGCATATTGCAACAGATTCGATCTCCTCCGCCTCAAGCCGTTGGAAGATAAATTTAATTTCATCTTCGTCCAATTGTTCGAGGATTTCACCCTGTGAGGATATCCGTTCTCTCACACCAAATCGCCAATCACTAGGAACCAAAGGGGCCGGCTTTTTAGGAACTAAAGCATAGAGCTCAGGTCGGTTTTGCCTTCCGATAGACAATATATCTGAAAACCCAGCCGTGGTGATTAAGGCTGTTCTCGCTCCATGTCGTTCCAGGATCGCATTTGTAGCCACAGTGCTCCCATGGACGACAGTTGCCGTCACCGGTAATGAAAAGTCTTGAATTCCAGCTAAAACCGCACGAGCTGGATCATCCGGCGTGCTGGGCTCTTTATGGATGTGCAGACCACCCCCATCATCGATCCATACGAAATCTGTGAAGGTTCCCCCGGTATCTACACCTAGTCGGGTGATCGGGCCATGGGCAGCGCTTTTTATCCTCTCGTTGTCCACTTTGACACCGCTAAATTATTTCTACTCCCATTCAATTGTTCCAGGGGGTTTCGACGTTATGTCAAAAACAACTCGGTTCACACCGGCCACCTCATTAACGATCCGGCGGCTGGTGCGTGCCAACAGATCATGGGGCAGGCGGGCCCAATCGGCCGTCATAAAATCATCAGTCGTTACAGCACGTAAAGCCACGACCTCATCATAGGTCCGCCCATCACCCATCACACCAACACTCCGGACGGGCAATAAAACGGCAAATGCTTGTTGGGTTTCCCACCTGAGGAAACCAGCTTGAGCTAACTCTTCGATAAAAATAGCGTCCGCTCTCCGCAATCTCTCCAGGCGCTCCCAGTTGACCTCGCCGAGGCAACGTATAGCCAGGCCCGGCCCGGGGAAGGGTTGACGCCAAATAATGCTTTCAGGGAGCCCTAACTCGATGCCGATACGTCTTACTTCGTCCTTAAAAAGTAAACGAAGGGGTTCGACCAGCTTAAAATCCATATCCTCCGGCAATCCACCGACGTTATGGTGGGTTTTAATGGTATGTGCCTCTTGTTTATCTTTGGTTGCGCTCTCAATTACGTCAGGATAAATGGTGCCTTGGGCTAAATAATCGATTTGTCCAAGATTTCGCGCCTCTCTTTCAAAGATGCGGATAAACTGTTCCCCAATGATTTGCCTTTTCTCCTCCGGATCAGTCACCCCTTTTAAAGCCTCCATAAACTCCTCTAGAGCATTTACTGCAACGAGTTGCAAGCCATAAGTCTTTTTAAATACCTCAATAACTTCGTTTGCCTCTCCTTGTCGCAACAATCCATGATCGACAAAAATACTGGTTAGCTGGTCGCCTACTGCCCGATGTAAAAGGGCCGCTGCCACCGCAGAATCCACTCCCCCGCTTAAGCCCAGGACGACCTGACCGTCACCTATTTGGCTACGTAGCCGCTTTGTTTCTGTCAATATAAAGTTGGTCGGTGTCCAATCGGCTGTACAACCACAGATGTAGTGAACGAAGTTAGCCAACAATAATCGTCCTTGCCTTGTATGTGCGACTTCGGGATGAAATTGCACCACGTAATAATCGCGAGTTGGGTCGGCCGCCGCGGCAAATGGTGAATTGTCACTGCAAGCTATCGGACGAAATCCAGCTGGCAATCGCTCAACCCTATCGCCGTGACTCATCCATATTTGGCTCGATCCCAGATCCGTTTCTTCCTTTATGGGTACCCTCCCGTCTTCTTGCCAACCAAGAAAAAGGGGGTTTTCAGCTCGTGTGATCTCCAATTTTGCCGGACCATATTCGCGTTTCTGGCTGTGTCCAACTTGCCCACCGAGAGTGTGGGCCAATAATTGCATCCCATAACAGATTCCTAATATCGGGCGCCTACTGGCCAACACATATTCTGGAAGGGATGGTGCTCCAGGATCGTAGACGCTGTTTGGTCCGCCGCTAAGGATGAATCCCTTTGGATCATGTGCTAGTACCACCTCGGCCGGCGTTCGCCAGGAAACGAGCTCGCAATATACTTTTGTCTCGCGCACCCGCCGGGCGATTAATTGACTGTATTGGGACCCATAATCCAGGATCACAATCGTATCGGGCATTCCAATTTTATTTGCCATAAAATCAACTCATGTGAGTCACTAGCTCTAATTGCTCGAAGGAGCTTTCATAAATTAATCATGACGGTTCTTCAAGGACGATCTTTCCTTCGCTCATATCGGTGATAGTAGCCACGGACGTGATCGGCACTTGCCAGTGGGCCAATTCTGCACGGCCGCCCTCAAATATCTTCTCAACCACCGTCGCAATGCCAACTAAAGTTGCGCCAGAATTTTGTACGATACGAGCTAACGCCTCTATCGTCCGGCCGGTGGCTAAAAAATCATCGACGATGAGTATTCGATCCTCGGGATCAAGAAATTCTGGAGAAACCATCAAGTTTACTTCGCTACCTTTCGTATGGCTGGGTGCTACTTCGATGAAAACCGGTTCTCGCATGGTAATTGGCTTATGTTTTCGGGCGTAGACGACGGGGATATTATCAAGCGCTTTTGCAGCCATGACGGCCGGCACAATACCGCTCACTTCGGCAGTGAGAATGCGAGTTGGAAGCATATCTCGGAATCGATTGGCGATCGTTTCACCAACCTCCTCCATCAGAGTTGCATCTACCTGGTGATTGAGGAAACTATCGATCTTCAGTATTCCTTTTCCCAGGTTTTCACCTTCATCGATAATTCGTTGCCGTAAACTGTCCATTGATCATCTTCCTCCAGTGAGCTTTCAATTCGGCCCGTTGACAAAATCACAGTAGTAATGACCTTGCCAGAGCAACTTGTCATTATAGCATCATTAGAAAGGCTTCTGAAGCGATGTCCTCATTTGAGAAATCTTTCACAAGGTTCTTGACGCCAAATTTCGAACGTTCTATAATGTTCAAAACTATTTGAAAGTTGTGAACGAGAGGTTCGTCATGTTTTTGGATCAATTAGATGAAGGACTAGATGCCGTTGAGGAACAATTGCGTCAAGTCATCGCCACGGATGTAACCTTATTGGAAGATGCCAGCAATCATATCGTCGAGTCAGGCGGCAAACGTTTACGGCCCAATGTGACATTGCTTTCTTATTTGGCGGCTGGAGGCCAGAACATCTTTGAAGCTGTTCCCCTGGCAACTGCAGTTGAACTCGTTCACACCGCGACGCTTGTTCACGATGATATCAATGATCACAGCCTGACCCGAAGAGGTAGAATCGCCGTCCATGCTCGATGGGGACGAACATTCGCCTTATTAACTGGCGATTACTTGTTTACAAAAGTTTACGAATTAATGGCACCCTATGGCGCCAAATTCAACGTTATCATGGCTAATGCCTGCGTCAAATTGGTTGAAGGTGAAACCCTACAAGCTGAAGCAGCAAAAAACGGAGCAATCAACCAGGAAATTTATAAAACCATCATTTCAAGAAAGACGGCTAGCTTGTTTGAGGCCGCATCTCGAATGGGAGCCCTTGTCGCCGGTGCTGATGAAGATATCGTCGAGGCCTTAGCTGATTACGGTTACAATCTCGGCCTGACCTTTCAGATAGTTGATGACGTATTAGACATCGTTGGCAATCCCCAAACACTTGGCAAACCAATAGGCAATGACATTGTTCAAGGTGCTGGTGCATTTGTGGCACAAAATGGGAAAAAAACCCTGAATCGCAACATGACCCCTGAGATTGATCCCATCAAGGATATGCTGGCCAAATTACGCGATTCAGGGGCAGTTGACGTAGCCTTAGCTCAGGCCCGGGAATGGGCAAGTCGATCTCGAAATTCTTTGTCGCTGGTACCCTACTCTCTCGCGCGAGAAGAATTAGATAACCTAGTCGAACTCGTCATCGAACGAGAAAACTAAACAGCCTACTATCTTTCATCCAATATTAGGCGAGCCAGAGTGCTTGATGTGGTATAATTGACCTGTCGCGTGATCGGTCAATAGATTCACTTGGAATTGACAAT
>Ga0209536_100003376_pt1 | contig 25677 bp, 23 predicted proteins | sample DeeMarSeWOR28_12_FD_187461 | JGI IMG/M metagenome (GOLD analysis project Ga0209536, IMG submission 187461) | Marine sediment microbial communities from White Oak River estuary, North Carolina - WOR-2-8_12 (SPAdes) (version 2) | ecosystem: Environmental > Aquatic > Marine > Intertidal zone >...
AATTTACGTTCCACACCCCCTTGTAACACAGATTGCTTCGCTACATTCCATGATGCACCGAGCAAAGACTGGGATCAGGGTTACGCTCATGCGGTGTTTGTAGATGCGCATGTCGAACGGGTATCGTCATATCCGGCTGGTAATACCTTTGTATTAAGCTGGCCGGGCGGATCACCAATACCGGACTGGTAGGATTTGGCAAAATGAGGAAACCAAAAGGCTTTACATTAATAGAGCTTTTGGTTGTAATTGCCATCATTGCATTGCTGATGGCGATATTGATGCCGGCGTTGCAGAGGGTAAAAAAACAGGCCAGAACAGTTGCCTGCCAATCGAACCTTCGCCAGTGGGCACTTTATTTTTCTCTATACACAGACGACAACAACGGCCATTTCCACAGGGGCTGGAACGACGGTGCATATTTTGAAGATAGCTGGATGGTTGTAATGCGCCCGTATTATCTGGACGATCCGGCTTTATGCTTTTGCCCCACAGCAATAAAACCCCGCATCGAAGGGATCGGAGAAGACGCCACTTTCGGAGCCTGGACGAATGATTATGATGAGCACGGAAGCTACGGAATCAATATCTGTGTTACCGATCCTCTGCCGGGCCGGGAGGGCGGCAGGCCGGCTGAGTGGTACTGGCGTAAACGCGATGTTAAAGGTGCCGCCAATATCCCTCTGTTTCTGGATGACTACTGGTGGGACACGCGGCCGCACCACACAGATGAGCCGCCTCAATTTGAAGGCCAGGTGAATGATTGGAGCACAAACGCAATGAAGATGCTCTGTCTCAATCGGCATAATGGTTTCACGAACTGCGTCTTTGTGGATTTCTCCACCAGAACTGTAGGGCTTAAAGAGTTGTGGACTTTGAAATGGAATCGTGAGTTTAACATTAGTGGTTCCTGGACCAGGGCAGGCGGTGTTTTCCCCGAGGACTGGCCCGAATGGATGAGAAATTTCAAGGACTATTGATACAACAATTGCATGAAATAAACCAGCCTTGTAATTTGACCGTCGTTGCTATAAACTCGCCTTTTAAACGCAAAGACGAAAGACAACATGGTGCGAAAGGCAAAAGGATTCACGTTAATAGAGCTTTTAGTGGTTATTGCCATCATTGCGTTATTGATGGCGATATTAATGCCGGCGCTGCAACGTGTCAAAAAGCAGGCCGGGGCGGTTGCCTGCCAGTCGAACCTTCACCAGTGGGCTATCATTTTCGAGATGTACGCCGGTCAGAACGACGGCTTTTTCTGGAGCGGCGATTATATCAGACAAGGCTGGGAGCAATACTGCTGGACAGAGCCGTTAAAGCCGTTTTATAACAACGACGAAAAGGTGCGCCTGTGCCCGATGGCTACGAAATTCAGACAGGAAGGTGCCCAGGATCCGTTTGCTGCCTGGGGACCGGTCCAGCAGACAGGCGACCAGCGAGGCAGCTATGGAATGAACAACTGGCTTTGTAATCCACCGCCGGATGTTGAGTTTATTCACGGCCGGGAAGCAACTAAAGATAACTGGAGGAGCGCCTATATCGAAAGTGCCGCCAATATCCCGATGCTTCTCGATTGCGCGCATGTCGAAGGAAAACCGTATTCTTTTGACACGCCCCCGGAATACGACGGCGACATATCGACCTATGGCGTCAGTTCCCTGCAAATGAAACGTTTCTGCCTCAACCGCCACAATGGATATATAAACGGTGCCTTCCTTGATTTTTCCGTCAGAAAAATCGGCCTCAAGGAGCTGTGGATTTTCAAGTGGCATAAAAACTTCGATACATCCGGCATATGGACCAAAGCCGGCGGTGTCTATCCAGATGACTGGCCGGACTGGATGAGAAGATTCAGAGATTATTGAGATTATTTGGAGATTAAAGAAGCAAATGAAGCTCATATTTAAGAATCAGGCGTCCAGTTTATTCATTGCCGTGTCCCTGATAATATCGAATCATTGTGCGGCACAGAATTGGCCTTCATTTCGTGGACCTTCGGCTTCCGGCGTCTTGGAAGGGCACCGGACTCCGACGAACTGGGACGTGGCGCAATCCGAAAATGTACTATGGAAAACCGCTATCCCCGGCCTTGGCCATTCGTGTCCGATAGTGTGGAAAGATCTTATCTTCGTTACTACCGCGGTCCGGGGACAGGGACAGTCGAGTCTGAAGGTGGGTATGTATGGGGACATCGAGTCGGTGGACGAAAAAGATGCATTCAGTTGGCGTATTTACTGTATCAACAGAAAGACCGGCGAGATTCTGTGGGATCGGGAATCTTACAGGGGAAAGCCCAAGCTAAAACGACACCCAAAGTCCAGCCATGCAAATTCTACGCCGTGCACGGATGGAAATCACGTTGTTGCCTTCTTCGGCTCCGAAGGAATGTACTGTTACGATATGGAGGGAAATCTCGTATGGAAAAAAGACCTCGGTGTCCTTGACTGGGGCTTCTATCGCAGTCCATCGGCGCAATGGGGAGGGGGCAGTTCGCCCGTTATCCACGAACAGATGGTAATTGTGCAATGTGACGTTCAGAAAGACTCGTTTCTTGCTGCATTTGATTTGAAAGACGGCACGATTCTGTGGAAAACGCCCAGAAATGAAGTGCCGACCTGGGGCACGCCGACCGTTTATGATGCGAAGGAACATTCCCAGATTATTGTCAACGGATACAAACATATCGGCGGCTACGATATTGAAACAGGAGCGGAAATCTGGAAAATGAAGGGCGGCGGTGACATCCCAACACCGACGCCTGTTGTTGCTCATGACCTTATCTATATCACCAATGCGCACGGGCGAATGAACCCGATATACGCTGTGCGCGTCTCGGCGACTGGTGACATATCGCTGGCTGAAAACCAGAGAAGCAACGAACATGTCGCATGGAGCTATGAAAGGGGCGGTAACTACATGCCGACGCCTATTGCGTATAAAGATTATATCTATTTCGGTTCGGATAGAGGCACACTGAGTTGCTTTGAGCCTGAAAGCGGCCGATTAAAGTACCGAGAAAAATTAAGCTCGAAAAGCGCTGCGTTCTCTGCTTCCCCCGTCGCATCTGACGGCAAGATTTATTTTGCCGCTGAGAACGGCGAGATTTATGTCGTTCAGGCGGGCCCTGAATTTAAATTGCTCGCTGTCAATAAAATGGATGAAACCTGCATGGCAACGCCGGCGATTTCAAACGGAGCGCTGTTTTTTAGAACCAGGCATCACTTAGTGGCAATAGCAGAACAAAAACAGCAGGAATGACAATCATTCATTAGTCTAAAAGCACATAAGCAGTTTGTGACGTTATAGATTTCTTATGCTCTCCACGGACGTTGACGGTTTATCTTCTTCGAAAATACGTCCTGGGCGATGAGCACATCTTCGATAATCTGAAAATCGAACATTCCCACGCAGGCGAAATCGGCGCCGTTTTCGAAGACATATTTGAAGCTCTGTCTCGGATGCAGCGCGCCGGCTGCTAATGTCTTGAAAGCAATCCATGGCTCTTCAAGACCATTCATGTACTCGATGGTCTCCTGGGGATTGCGGCACCACATATTGTCGTGAAATTTATCGTGGTCAGGACTATTTGATCCTATGATATCGAATTCCTTGCGGTTTTCTTTTGGTGTCGCCGACCAGTAGTTGTCCGGGTGCAGCGTCTTGACCCAGAAATCCGGTTTGAAGCCGGCATCCACACACGCCTTGACCGTCGTCAGCTCATGTGCTCCGATGCCGCCTGGCACTTTGAATTGCTGGATGTAATCCAGCGCCTCACCCAGCAGATCAACCTGGTCTTTTTTGACAGCGTTGTCAGCCAGACCGCCCTGGACATAGACCGCGTGCGCGCCGCCGTCCACCGAGCGTTTGATTCCTTCCTGGATGTTCTCGCCCGAGGCGCAATCTGAAATCCACTGAATCTTGCCGCCTCGTTCATCCCAGTAGCGATTGATTACCCTGTCGGAGACAGGATTGGTGAGAATCGCATTGATGCCGTTGTCTTCAGCAATCTCCAGCGTCTCGAATACTTTCTGGTCAGTATGGTAGGCCTTTACCAATGAGGATACATATACCAAATCCCTGCTGTGCGCCCAGCCGCCGATTAGATTGCCGCCGCAGAATATCCTGCTGATTTTAAGGTTCTTTATTTTGCCGTAAGGGAGCTTATTGCCGGCCGAGCCGGATTTGTTATTGGTGGATTTCTCCGCCATTTTAGCAAGCAGGTTCTGCTCTTCGAAACTTTTTAGCCCTAATGTTGCTCCCGCTGATGCGGCGATGGATTTTTTAAGGAAACTTCGACGATTAACATTCTCAGTTGACATGATTACGACCCTTTCTGTCAATTATAGTACGAAATATTTGCCAGCAAGTTTCACCATAATATATTATTACTGTAGAAATTGCAAGTATAAAATCAATTCAATTCGTCTAAACTTAAATACGAAAACATGTTCGCAAGGGTTGTTGGCTATAATTATTTGTTGCTATTTCACTCACCTAAGGCGTATAAATGACCTACAGTACGCAGGTATATTTTGTTTTCGGCAATTGCAGGGGTGGCAAAAATATTCTCCTCAAAGTCGTTCCTGGCCAAAACTTTCAATTCATCATCGATCTGAATGACCGTCACGACACCTTTCACAGAGGCGGTGATAATCTTGTCGCCTGCGGCAATTGGTGACGCTGTATATTGCCCCGCGGCCCCGATTCGCTGGCGGAAGAATTCTTTACCGGTTCTTGCTTCCAAACAGGTTAAAACGCCGCCGTCCCGCAACAGATAGAGTTTTCCAAAGCAATAGAGCAGCGAAGGCGTCTCCGGGATGCCTCGCTGAATTTCCCATGCCAAGTGCGATTCGCGGGCATCCTTTTTCGCTCCGGGGCGGATTGCCATCAGATTTGGGCGGCTCATGGCGGCGAATCCTGACATCGTCTGCATCCATTCGTCTTCGCTGATGATTCGGTTCTTGTCGTGGTCGAATATTCTCAACAGATTGTCCATGTTTCTGACCGGCAATCCATAGCCGGGATTGTCTTTGGGCAATTCCGGCCGCTGTATAAAAGCAAAACCTTCGGTCATTTCATCACGCTGTATTTGATTGTCGTTATTTCGGTCGAATTGCTCGACGGTGTACTTCCATGTTCCAACTGAATCCAGCTTGTCATCTCCTCGCCCACCCAGGGCAGCACCGCTTGCAAATATGAGCCCATCGCCCGCTACAGGGACGCTGACGGTTTCCTGTGGAAGACCGCCTGCCCACCAAATCTCGGTGCCGGTGGATGGATCGTAAGACGTCAGCCGTTTGGATCCCGCCACGATAAGCTCTTCAGTGTCGCCATGCCGCCATATCATGGGTGTCGACCAGCCTGCCTTGAACAACGACCGCGGCTGCTCCCATACCGTTTCGCCTGTATCACAATTTACCGCAAGCAAGCGGGAAGATCCGCCGTCGCCATCCAGAACCATAATCACTTTACCTTCATATAATATAGGCGAGGTCGCCATCCCGTATTTGCTTCTCGGCGTTTCGATTTTTCGCTGCCAGACTTCGTTTCCAGCATGGTCGTAACAAAGCAGCCCGTAGGTCCCGAAATAGACATAAACATTTTTTTCGTCAGCGGCCGGTGTGGAAGATGCTGGATTATTATATGCGTGAAACCTTCCTTCTAATTCGGCCTTAACAATCCGTCGCCATAGGATTTTGCCGTTCTGGCGATCGATGGCTAATGTAATAAGCTCTTTTTTATTGTCCGGTTCATTAGCAGTGAGAAAGATGCGATTGTTCCAGATAACAGGAGACGAGTGGCCCGTGTGGATGGCGGTTTTCCATAGAATATTCGATTCCGGACCGAATTGAACAGGGATACTATCTGCTTGAACCACCCCCTGTCCGTTGGGACCGCGAAATTGATTCCAGTTAACCTTTCCCTGCTGGCCGTTTGCTGTCAGGCTGAGTGACAAGACAATAATAGTAAAGATGAAGGTATTAGCTTTTAAGTAGTGTTTGCATCTGAGCTGCAAGTGATCTCCTTAGTCTTGTGCTTATGTAGGTGCTATGAGGAATTCACGGCTCTTATTCCTATGCTCTCCATGCCCGTTCTCTGTTCATTGGGTTGGATAGAATATCTTTTGCAATAAGAACATCTTCAATGACCTGGAAATCGAACATGCCCACACAGAGGAAATCGGCGCCGTTCTCGAATGCATGCTTAAAGCCGTCCCGGGGATGAATCGCGCCGGCAGCCAGGACCTTATAAGCGATCCAGGGCTTTTCCATCTTTTTCATAAATTCGATGGTTTCTTCGGGGTGCTTGTCCCAATAGTTGTCGATGCTGTAATTATCTATAACATCCTTGTGCTGGTCCGGCTTTCGCTTTGACCAGTAATTTGTGCTATGATGAGTTTTCATATAGAAGTCGGTATTCAGGCCGGCTTTTTCACATTCCATTGGTGTTTCCAGATTATGCCCGCCGACGCCGGCGATAATTCCGTTGTCTTTTATGAAATCCACAACCTTGCCGACCAGGTCCACTCTTTCATTTCGAATCCAGAGGTCCCCGATATTGCCGATAAGAAAGGCCCCGACAGCTCCTGCATCAATTGCTTTCTTGACGTCGCCTGTAAGATCATCAGTCTTTGCCGTACATTGTGCAATCCTCTGGATTTGCCCGCCTCTTTCTTCCTGGTATTTCTTGAGTAGCTCAGCCGAGCCGGAGCCGGTAATGATTGTGTTGATTCCGTTTTCCTCGCATATCTCCAGCGTCTCGATAATTTTTTCATCCGTGAAATAATTCTTTAGTAATGAGGAGACATATATTAAATCTCTGCTGTGAGCGTATCCGCCTATCAGATTTCCGCCGCATATAAGCCGGCTGATTTTGACTTTTCCAATTTGGCCTGCGGGCAGGCTGTTAACTGAACCGGTTTGAGGCTTTTTCGTTTTGTTCATCGCCGCAAGCAGGGCCTGCTCTTCCAGGCTCAGAGCCGACGTAATCGCAGCGGTGCCTATAACGGATTTTTTCAGAAAGTTTCTTCGATCAAGATCATGTGACATTTTATAAACTCACTCCAAAACAATTTAATATGGTTGCATATTATTACCTATTCAGCTCCGTGCTTTTCCAGCAGTGTAATCATCTTATTATTGTCTTTTTTTAGTTTGGCGATGGCTAACGGAGTCTGGTCTCGCTTGTTTTTTATATTAACATCTGCGCCTTTAGTGAGAAGCATCTCGGCAATTTCAATGTTGGCTGTACTGACGGCAAGGTGCAGCGGCGTGCCGAGATTTGCACCCATAGCATTCACATCGACACCATCGTCGATCAGGAAATTGGCTATCTCCTTACAGTTTCGAAATACTGCAAAGTGCAGAGGGGTTGTGCCGTCCGTCATTGTTGCGTGAGTGTCGGCGCCTTTTGAGATGAGCAGGGCGGCCGCCGCCTCATGCCCCCCCAAAAGGGCTACATGCAGGAGCGACGCTCCGCTATTACCTTTTGTGTTGGCATCGACGCCTTCGGCAAGAATTGACTGGATCTTTTCTACATCACCGGTGGCGACTGCATTCTGTAGCGATTTAATTAGTTCGGGATCTTGATTTGGCTGGATCGGTACGGTTGTAGTTGTTTTTTCTGCTGTCTTGCTTTGTGTATCGGCCGGAGCCAGCTGTGTTTGTTCGGTGGATTCAATTGCTTTTACTGGCGCTGGTTCTTTTGCAGGCGCAGGTGTTTTTACTGGTTGTGTCTGTTTCTCAACAACGGCTTGTTGTGCCGGCTCAGGCTCTTTCTTCTTACACCCAAAAGCTGTAATAACAAACGCCAGAATTAAGCAAAGAAGTCTTATGTTTTTCATTTTAATCTCCCTTTCAAGGAGCTTGAACCGTTTCCATATAGATTTATAGCAGCATTATACAGAACTTTAAGTCGAATTGCAACTTCAAGAATTGTTGTGATAATCAATCTTTAGCAGCGTGTTTTTGCAGAAATACAGCGATTTCCTCATAGCCTCTGTCTTTGGCCAGTGATATAGGAGTATTGCCGCTATTATCTGTTATGTTGGGATTTGCGCCGTTGCTGATCAAAAGTTTGGCTACATCCATCTGGTCGAACGATGCTGCTACGTGCAGGGATGTAAGGCCCTTGTTGTTCTTTGCTTCTACTTTGGCCCCGCTGGCAATAAGGGCCTGGGCGATATCCTTATTACCGCGCAGAGCAGTGACATGCAGAGGTGTCCTGCCGGATTGGTTTTTAGTGTTGACCTCGGCTCCATTGGCGATAAGCAGTTCAACGATTCTCATATGACCCTCGAATGTCGCCCGCTCCAGCGGCGTCTGGCCATACTGATCTCTGGAATTGATATCGGCGCTGTTTGTGATAAGCGATTGAACCTTTTCGATATCGCCTTGCTCTGCGGCTCGATGCAGCGGTGTAGATGCCCCGGCCGGTTTTTTCCTGCACCCAGTGGTAAATAGGATGAATGCCAAAAACAAACACAGTAACTTTATCTGCTTCATTTTGCGTTGCCTTGCATAGTAAGATACTGGAATCAAAACCGCTTGAAAAGCACGAATTAAAAAAGCGGCGGTTACATTATGCCGACCGCCGCTTAAAGAAAGATCAAGTGCTAACTGCTTCTATTTGCTTACCAGCGAAATCTCCGCCCAGTAACCGGCCTCGAACTTCCAGCCGGTTGGCTGGTTTATCAGTTCGAGCTTCACTTCTTTTCCGGTATAATCGGACAAATCAACTTCGGCCTGCATCCAAACGTCGCGGCCGGTCGTTTGTTTACTTACGGCCTTGCGAGCGATTTCTTTGCCGTCGACGGCGACAATTAAATCCCAGTCGCCTTCGGGATGATGTCCCACGGTCAGATGAAGCGTAGTTTTCTTATCCGCAGGGAGCTTGACCTTCCGTGAAAGCTCACAGCCGGTCTTTTCATTGAGCGGATGGGTGAGCAGCACGTTGTTCTTGCCCATCGTTTTTTCTTTGAAGCCCGGGTCCATATCGGGTCCGCAGTTCTTGACTTTCCAGCCGGGTGCGAACTTTGATACGTCTTCGGAAATATCTTTGCCGGCGATTGCGGTGATTTTCGCCATTTCTGCTTCGGAGAATTTACTGTTAGCGACGGGCCCCGGTTCCCAACACTGTTCGAGCTTGCTGGGTTTTGGCTTTTTGATTGGAATTACGAATATTTCTTTGCCGTCGCTGTCCTTTTCGATTTTCCCGCCGGCACGTATTACTGACTGACGGACGAGTTTTTCACTCACACTGACGAGTGTTGGAAAGTTATACGGTGTATGACTGAATTTACCTTCTGGGTTTAGCGCCGACTTGAATTTGTCGGGCAAATTCTTGAAGCCTATTGTTGTGAACAAAATACCGCCGGAATTCGAAGGATTGCAGTCGGAGTCCTGTCCGCAACGAGTAGAGATGATAATAGTCTTGTCCGGATCGCCTTCGCCATACAGCAAGCCCATCACTATATAAGCGCCGTTAATCTTGGCATCGATATTGAAGGCGCCCTTATCGCAGGAGAATTTACGGTAGTCAGGATTGTCTTGGTATTTTTCCTCAATAAGCTGCCAGGTCTTCTGCCAATCATTGGGATTTTGTTTATACCAGGCAAGCACATCGCGAATGCACTCGGCATACTGGCTTTCTTTGGGGATACATTTAAGGCCGGCATGAACTATTTTTTCCATGTCATCTTCGAAGAATGCCTCAGCATACATACCGCCTACGAACTGGCCGCCATAAAGACCGTCGCCGTAATTCATCAGCCTGCCGAAAGTTTCGCCAAGCTCAATCGCCACATTCGGCATACCCGGTGCAATAAGGCCGGCATAATCCGCCTCGATCTGGTAATCGATATCGTCAGCGTGCGTGTTGAATTCCGGATGGCCCGAATCGGGAGGGGCGATACCACTGCGTAAGAGTGTTCTGCCGGCATTGTTTGCGTGCCAGAGCGCGTATCCGCTGTTTGCAAAGTCGATCCCGGCCTGGCGAATCGAAACATCCATTCCATAGAGTTCCAGCGATCTCAGGAATGTCATCTCGACGTAAATATCATCCTGGTTGAACTGGTTGATCAGTTCCGGCTTCCAGGTTGGTATCTTGTCTTCCGGGATAATCTCGCCTCTGTAGCGGAATTCCGTCGGCCCGCCCCAGCCGACGCCGGCCATCTGTCCTATCCAGCCGGCCTTCATCTTGTCCGTGTAATCCTCAACGGCGATTCGACGAACGGGTGCTTTACCAGGTCCGTCCATCTGACAGCCTGATACATATACCAACCCAAGCCCAATTGCGATGATCAATAGAATTGTCAACAAATCCTTTGCCATTGTTTACCTCCTTTAGCTAACAGAAAATATGATTGATTCGTTTGGAGTTTTATAGCTCTGAAACAATGAAAAAACAAGTTTTTTTGCCGTATCAGTAAAAAAATCAACAAGTGATTATATTTTCAAGTGTGTGTTTGCAATGATTTCAGGAATGAGTATAATGTCCGTTGGTTCTTATTATGTTAATGGGATGATGGACCGATAACAGATTTAAGTTATGCCGGAATGTAGAATGAGATTCGTGATATTTGCTGTGGCTGTGCTGCTGACGGCTCTATCGACGGCCTCTGCAGGTGTATTTGCCGATAGTGAAGGTAAATTTCTTGCTGCGGTGGCCGAGGCAAAAAAGTTCGTCGAAACCGGACCAAGTTCGGCTGCACGCGAGGCCTATGATGCAGTAAAGACAGACTTTCCGGAAAGTGCAGGCCCTGATTTTGATATTTTCGTCAAGGCTGAAATTTATTATTGCAAAGACGAATTTGCCAAGGCTGCCAGAAATTACAACAAGATGCTGACCGAATTTCCCAAGAGCAAACTAACTGATGCTGCATTAGACAGGGAATTTGCTATAGCTAAGGCTTATTTAGCCGGCAGAAAAAAGACATTGCTCGGTTTCATTAAGATTAAAGGATATGCCGAAGGTATCAAAATTATGGAAAAAGTTACCGAGCGTGTCGGTCTCGACACGGAAATGGGGATAAAAGCATCCGTTGCCGTGGCACAAAACTATGAGCAAAGAAGAAAATTCAACGAAGCATTTCTAAAGTGGTGGGAGATATCATTGGAATGGGAAACCGGGCTGATCGGCAGAGATGCGCTGCTGGGTATGGCACGAAACAAACATGCTGTGTATAACAAACCGCCGGAGCATAAAAGGCCGCTTTATGATGCTTCGTGCCTCGACTCGGCAAAGAGCTATTATGGAAGATTCAAATTATTATATCCTAAAGAAGCCAAAGAAATTGGTGTTGATGAAATACTGGGCGAGATTGACGAGCAATTAGCTTACAAACAACTTAGTATAGGCCGATATTACCAGAGGACGGGAAATATTCAATCTGCCAATCTTTATTTTGATATGGTCGTGAGCGATTGGCCGGGCAGTAAGGCGGCCCAACAAGCAAAGGAGCTGCTTACTAAAAAGTAAGCTTTTGCAGATTAGTGATCAGACAACTACTGAAAATGAAGAAAGAAAACCTTAGAAGCCACGTAGGGTGGGCCTTGACCCACCGAGTAAGGCTCTTGACATTCCTGAGAGTGGGGCAAGCCTCCCCCTACTTGTTTTTATGCGTTTGCATTCTCAGTCTGGGGCTTAGTGGATGTGACGGGATAGCCGGATATTCAAACGAGCCACTTTTTCCAGAAGATATTCGCAGCGTTTGCCTGGAGATGTTCGACAACCAGACTTTTCGGCGGGGAGTGGAGTACGAACTTTCCGATGCCCTGGCAAAGCGTATCGAGGTTGATACACCTTATAAAATTGTTTCCGATTCGGACCGTGCCGATTCTGTGATCAGTGGTCAAATAGTATCGATAGGTGAAATGGCGCTCAGTGTCGATCGCGAAGTGGGCACAGTTCTGGAAAAAGAAGTGGAACTGCGGGCGGTGGTCAACTGGAAAAATCTAAAGACGGGACGGTTGATGATGGATCAACTTAAAGTTAGTGCTTCAGCAAGCTACTCTCGATACCAACAGCAGGATTTCAAGTATGCTTCGTCTCTTGCAGCAAACAATCTGGCACGAAAGATCGTAGAACTGATGGAAAGGAAATGGTAGAATCGTGAACTGAATCACGAAGTGCCGAATATTAAATTATGAATGACAAACAAGACAATAAGCCCGGTATGCCGCGTCGTGGTCTTCCGAACAGGCCGGGTAAAAAGCCGCCTCTGCCTCGCTATAGGCGTGGACCGTTCAGTTACCTTATAATTGCCATAGCGATATTCATGGTAATGATGATGCTCCAGCAGTGGCAAAGGATCGACAAGATAACCCTTGATGAATTCAAGCAGCATCTTAAGGATGGCAACATCGAAAGTGTCATTGTAAAGGACACTGAGATAACAGGCCAGTTCACCGATGATTTTTTAAACAGCCAGCAAGGCAAGAGTAAAAAGTCTTTCGTCGTCAATTACACTCCGGATGTGCACGGCAAGTGGCTCGGTGAGTTGTTGGATGAAAGCGGCGTTAAACAGGAATCTGCGCCGCAGCGTATCTGGCTGATAATGCTTATGCAGTGGGTTCTGCCACTTGTTTTATTGATCGGATTTTTCTACTTTTTCTTCGCCCGGAACCTTCGAAGCGGGGCCGGCGGAATGCTGATGTCGTTCGGTCGCAGCAAACATCGCCTGCAGGGAAAAGACAAAGCCAAAGTGACGTTCGAGGATGTGGCCGGCGTGGAGGAAGCGAAAGAAGAAGTGGCGGAGATTATCGAGTTTTTGAAAAATCCGAAAAAATTCCAGCGCCTAGGCGGACGCATACCCCGTGGTGTTTTGCTTGTAGGCCCGCCCGGCTGCGGAAAAACATTGCTGGCAAAAGCCATAGCAGGGCAGGCGGACGTACCGTTCTTCAGTATCTCCGGCAGCGATTTCGTGGAAATGTTCGTCGGAGTCGGGGCATCGCGTGTACGTGACTTGTTCAAGCAGGCAAAGGAAAACTCTCCCTGTATTATTTTCCTCGATGAAGTCGACGCCATTGGCCGAAAGCGGGGAGCAGGCTTCGTTGGCGGCGGACACGATGAACGCGAACAAACGCTCAACGCAATCCTCGTTGAGATGGACGGATTCGATACGAACGATCAGGTGATTGTGATTGCCGCGACAAATCGTGCCGATATTCTGGACCATGCGCTTACTCGTCCGGGGCGGTTCGATCGGCAGATTTTCATCCCGCTGCCTGACCTTAAGGGCCGTCTTGAAATCCTGAGAGTGCACGCTAAGAAAGTAAAAATGGGGCCTGATTCCAGCCTGGAAAGGCTGGCGCGCGGAACGCCCATGTTCAGTGGAGCGGATTTGGCGGCTATTATTAACGAAGCAGCATTGGCGGCAACAATGGCCAATAAGGACAACATCGAATTAGCCGATCTGGAAGAAGCACGGGACAAGGTCCGATGGGGAAGAGCAAAAAAGAGCAGGGTCATCGACCAGAAGGAAAAAGAAATCACCGCTTATCACGAAGCTGGTCATACGCTGGTGCAATCGCTGCTTAAAGACGCCGACCCTCTTCATAAGGTAAGCATCATTCCCCGCGGGCCTATGGGCGGAGCAACTTTTGCCCTGCCTGAAAAAGACAGAACCATATTTACTAAAAGATATTGCATGGCACTATTGCAGGTTTGCTTCGGGGGCCGGATTGCGGAAGAATTGTTCTGCGATGATATATCCAGCGGCGCACAAAATGATATTCAAACAGCCACCAATATTGCCAAACAAATGGTTTTGACCTGGGGAATGAGCGATCAAATCGGTCCGATCAGCTATGGGCCTGATATGGGTGTTAAAGACATGGTGTACGGTATGCCTCCTGAGAAAGACTATTCGGAAAGAACGGCCGAGGCAATCGATTCCGAGGTCAAAAAGGTCACCGACGAGGCATATAAAAAAGCAAAAGAATTAATAGAAGCAAATAAAGAAAGACTCGAAAACATAGGCAAGGCCCTGCTGAAATACGAAACCCTTGACGCTGACGAGGTGAAATTAATCCTGGAAGGCGGTTTGCTGGACAAGCCTACCGTTACCGATCTGTTGGCCGCCGAACAAGCCAAAAGCGAGCAGTCGAAATCCGAGCCCGAAGAACAGCAAGAGCAAAAAGAGCAACAGGAGCAGCCGGCTGACTAATATGATTCTTATTCCAATTGTTTCTGAGTTGTTATGCGGGAACTAACTGCCGGAACGTCGAAAATTAAGCTGCATACGATTGTAACATCTGCAGTCTGTATATTCATAAGTAACTGCACAATCTGGGGCCAAAATTCGAGTGAACCAAATTCAACCACTGACGGCACCGTTACAACCGGCATCGAACTGGCCATGTACGAACAGGAATCTTCCTCGGTCCGAATCGAGCCGGCACGAGTGGGCCGACAAAACGGCATAGCGGTTGTATTCACTGGAACCGACGACCTTCACTATTATGCAAATCCGGAAACTGCGACTGCTCCCGGATTCGAGTTAAAAGTCACGGCCAGGTCGGATCAATTCGATTTCGGTACGGCTGTGTTCCCAAAATGGGAGATTTTCACGGATCCTTTAGGATCCAAAGTCGAAGTCTACGTCGGCGATTTTACCGTCTTTGTGCCTATCACGTCTGTTAAAGAATCCAATGCTCTTGTACAAGAAGACATAGAGGTTTTGATAACAGGTCAGGCCTGCACGAGCAAGATTTGTCTGATGCCGTTTGAGAAAACGCTGCAAATTAGCATTGACTGGAGCGGGCGTGATACGTGGAAACAAATTACTCTCGAAACCGGGGGGGATGCAGATACAGCGACTCAAATGGTTGAGGGACCGGATTATTCGACCTGGTTTGCTCTGGTTCTGGCATTTGTTGCCGGATTGGGATTGAATATCATGCCGTGTGTATGGCCGATCCTGCCGCTTATCATCATGCGAATTGTTGACCAGGCAAAGTCCGGCCGAAGACAATCGATAATGATGGGCCTGGCATTTTGCGTAGGGATATTGCTGTTCTTTGCGTGCCTGGCGGGAGCCAATATTATCCTGCAGAGCTTTTATGACAGAAGTCTGAACTGGGGCGACCACCTGCGCAATCCCGCTATTGTCACAGCCTTGTCTCTACTGATGATAGTTATGGCTCTTTTCATGTTCGGCATCTTTACGATAACCGTGCCGTCATCGATAGCGAGCAAGTCCGGCTCCGGTAAAGGTTACGCCGGCTCAGTCGGCATGGGATTTTTAGCGGCGATACTGAGCACACCCTGCAGCTTTGGTATCTTGACTGTTGCCTTCGTCTGGGCACAGGGCCAGCCGTTGTTTCTGGGGACGTTGGCCATTATGGTAATCGGATTCGGTATGGCTGCTCCTTACGCAGTTCTGACATCAGTGCCGGGATGGCTGAAACGCCTGCCGAAAGGCGGCCGCTGGATGGAATTGTTCAAGCAAACACTCGGTTTTGTGCTGCTGGTTATCGCAGTTAAACTAATCAAAGCTGTCCCCGCGGAAAACAGAATCAACCTTTTATATTTTGCCGTAGTATTAAGCTTCTGCATCTGGATATGGGGCACATGGATTTCATACGGCAGTAAATTATCCCGGAAAATATTAATCCGGGGCATAGCCGTGCTGCTGGTGGTTTTATCATTTTGGTTCTTTTTCAGGCCTGAGCTTGTGGACTGGCAGGATTATGATCGCGCCTTGATTGAATCTGCGAAATCCGAACAGACGCCGGTCCTTGTCAAATTTACTGCAGACTGGTGTACTAATTGCGAAATCGTGGACAAGTTTGTCTTCGGGCGAAAGGATGTCGCGAAACTAATCGATGATAAAGGCGTCCTGGCAATTAAAGGGGACACGACAAAAGCCACTCTGCCGGCGACACTTGACTTGAGCAATATTTACAAAGAGCCCGGCGTACCGGTGACCTTGCTGTTTTTGCCAGGCGAAACCGAGTCGGTACGCCTGCGCGAGCTGTTTTTTGCGGATGAATTGAAAGCACTGTTGGAAAAGCTGCCGGATAAGGATTAAAGGAGATATCTGAAAATTGGCTAAGCGAAAAAAAATCAAAGTTAACAAAGACGATGCTGCAGAGCGAGTCAAAAAAATCTGGCCCGTATTGAAAAAGACATATCCAGGCGCCAGAATCGCGCTCAATTTCAAAGATCCGCTGGAGTTGCTTATTTCCACGATTCTTTCGGCACAGTGTACGGATGTGCGGGTCAATATGGTGACAAAGGATTTATTCAAAAAATACAAATCCGCCGCCGACTGGGCCAGTGCCGACTTAAATGAAATCGAAGAGGGTATCCGAAGCACAGGTTTCTTCCGCAATAAAGCCATAAATATCAAGGGAGCATGCACGAGGATTGTCGGGCACTACGACGGCAAAGTCCCCAACACGATGGAGGAGCTTCTGACCCTTCCCGGCGTGGGGCGTAAAACGGCTAACTGCGTCCTCGGCGACGCTTTCGGCATTCCCGGAATCACCTGCGATACGCACGTTATTCGCCTGTCCCGAAGGCTGGGGCTCTCTGAAAACAGCGATCCGGTTAAGTTGGAATTCGATCTGGCCGAAATAGTACCTAAAAGGAACTGGACTGCGTTTAGTCATTTGGTGATTACTCATGGCCGAAATATTTGTAACGCTCGCAAACCGAATTGCCCGGAATGCCAGATTGCGAAACACTGCCCCTCAGCAAACAATCCGGACCTTTGGTAGAGGAGTAATGAATTCGTAACGTATCCAAAGGAGTGCATTTTTATGATAGAGATGGTTGACAATCCAGTTCAAGACCTCTGGCGCATATTCAGAGTAATGGCAGAATTTACCGAAGGCTTCGAAGAGCTTGCCTCTGTTGGTCCGGCAGTATCTATTTTCGGCTCGGCACGCACTAAGCCGGATGATCCATTCTACAAACTTGCCGAGCAGACTGCATCCGGATTGGTTGATGCCGGCTTTGCTATAATAACCGGCGGCGGCGGCGGAATCATGGAGGCGGCAAATAAAGGAGCCGCGGACGCAGGCGGCCAGAGCATCGGTCTGAATATCGAGTTGCCGATGGAGCAGATTCCTAACGAATTCCAGAACATCTCGCTGAATTTCCGCTACTTCTTCGTCCGCAAGGTAATGTTCCTCAAGTACGCTCACGGCTTTATCGTCTTCCCCGGCGGTTACGGCACGATGGACGAATTCTTCGAATCGCTCGTTCTGATTCAGACCTTAAAGCAGGCCACGTTCCCCGTGATTCTGATGGGCAACGGTTACTGGGAAGGGCTGGTCGATTGGCTAAAGACAAAAATGCTCGGCGATCACAAATACATCAACCCGGAAGACCTGAATGTCTTTACAATGGTCGATGATGTCCAGGCCGCAGTCAGAATTATCAAAGACTTCAAGGAAGGCCCCAGCCGCCACGGAATAGATTTACCCTCAGGGATGAAAAAAATGTGATATATCTTTTATATGGCAAATCAGAAAGCATTTCAGGATTATTACCCGGACCAGCTTAGCCATTGCTACGGCTGCGGCAGGCTCAACGAGCACGGCTTAAAAATCAAAAGCTATTGGGATGGTCAGGATGCCGTAGCTGTTCTTGAACCCAAACCATATCATATCGGCATCCCGGGCTATGTATATGGTGGCCTGATTGCCTCACTTATTGACTGTCACTGTATTGGCACGGCCTCGGCCGCGGTATTACGAGCCGAGGGCCGGGACATCGAAACGTCCCTGCCGCTTAGGTTTGTCACTGCCTCACTCCATGTCGATTATCTTAAGCCGGCGCCGATAGGCGTCGCATTGGAAGTTAGAGCAAAAGTTAAACAAATCAAAGACCGCAAGGTAATTGTTGCTGCAACTGTCTCGGCAAAGGGTGAAGTCTGTGCAAGGGGAGAAGTTGTTGCAGTTCAGATGCCCGAGCGGATGAAACCGTCAAGCGGAACAGCATAAAGTTTATTTATATGCTTTCGCTGCTCGCTTCTTTGGGCCGGCCGGATGCTGCATAACTATTGTTGATTAGCAGTTTTGCCTCCTCGGCCAGTTGCGGATCGATTCTTACAGCTTGCTTGTATGTCTCGATTGCCTGGTCATATTGGCCTAAATTGTGGTAATTAAGACCCAGGGCAATATGTGCAAAAGCGTAGTCCGGCCGTATCCTTACGGCTTCTATTGTGGCCATCATGGCCTCTTGTTCATAACCCAGTCTCGAATAACAACCGCCAAGGTTGAAATGGGCATCGAAATTGTTCGGATTTGCCTGGATGGCTTCTTTGTAGCTCTGTATTGCCTCTTCAGGATTCTGGGATTTGTAGGAAATGTTGCCGGAAGATATATGTGCATTAGCAGTATTAGGAGCAGTGTTTTCGGCCTGATGGAGAACCGTTGCTTTGGTGCTGGCAGTGCCGACTGTCGCTATTTTAACAAGCCAGATACTAACAATGCATAAAATTACTATCAGTTCGGTTCCGATAATCAAACGTATCTTTTTCTTAGCGTTGTCGCTCATTTAAGTTCTCCTGTAAATCAAATCTGCTCCTGCAAGCCACAAAGAATATCATTTATCAGAAGTATATCGGCAGGATTGGACAAAAACTTGATGAGCTGATGTGTAAAGAAAGCAAACCGGCTATATATTTTACTTCCGTGGTCGAACCGGCATCAATTAATATTCAGTATCCAGGTTATTCTACATTCTTTTGATCCTGAGCCAGAATCACAGCAGATTCCTGAGCCATTTGATCATAATATCTGACGAATCGCTCAGTCTCCATTGCCTCATAGGCGGCCAGATTTTTAGCCCAGCGGTAAGCTATGGGTTGGTATCGTAGCATTACTTTCACAGAATATGGACCGCGAGATTTGTCAATCGATACTGAATACGAAATCGAGTCGCCATCATCATTAAAATTGGCGTCTTCTGCAGCAGCGCCTCGAACAGCAATATCTTCATCGGCAGTTTTTTTATCGAAGCCTTCCGGCAGCAATCGATTGTCTTTGGCATATCGCACACCTGATAAAAGGCCGGTTGTTACCTGTCCCTTGTGATCGAACATTATCGCTTCGTAAATCTGGACCTGCTGCTGGTCTTCAATCATGTTATAATGCGGTTCATATTGCTGATGATCTTTATCGTTGTCATTGCCTTCAATAGAGCCGTCCTGATTTAGCTTGCCTGAAGTGAAAACAATTCGTCCATCCCGGTCCCGAACTGTTAGATTCAGCCACACTCGACGGGAAGGATAAGCAGTGGGAAGTTTATGCCCTGCCAGGTTCTTTACAGACACATCAATCTGCAAACGGCCGTCTGTGACGCTTGCTTTCTCGATTGTGACTTGTGCTGCTTTTGTCTGCAGATGCTCTACGGTTTCATTCACTGTTCTATTCAAATCGGAAGGCAGGGCTTCCACACCTAATTCGATACGATTTATGTTGAAGATTTTAGGCATGAAGAAATTCCCGCCCCGGAAAATATGCTGTGAAAACGCATCTCTGGGTAATCCCAAAACCGATGAAACAGCCATTGGTCGTGTGAGCACAGGCATGTGACAGGACTGGCAGTTTTGAGATTCCCTGTAGGCACTATGCTTCCACTCCAGGTAGGGCACCTGCTCGGGCAGTTCGCCCACAACTTGGCCGTCCGGCCCAAGGGCATGAGTATAAAGAGTATGGCATGAAGCGCAGAAAGCAGCGTCTTGAAGATGAGTTTTCGTCGTCGGGACAAATTGGGCCGAAGACTGCATAACTCTTGTGCGGCCGGCATCAACATCGAATGGGCCGAACACCGCCCGCTGTCCCAGCGGTGTTTGCGTGTCCACCTCAAAGCCTGCCGTAAAGCTTTCTTCGGTTCCCAGTTTATCTTCGGTTATCTGGTGACACATAGAGCATGAAACACCGTTTGCAGCCAAGATATCATCTTCGTTAAAAGTCGTTGTAATAGGCAAATGCTCGAATACTGTGCCTTTTTTCCCCACCGTCTTTGCCGTATATCGAGCCATTGGCATGTGACATGATGAGCACTTGTCCTCGATAGCATCCCGTGCTCCGGGGTGATCCATAATTTCCCGCCGGACGCCTGCATGCCAGTACGGATCACGTGCTGAATTGGCCATCATCGAGCTGCTCCAGTTGGTACCGATGGAAATATCCTTTCCGGATGTGTCCGCCAGGCCGTTATGGCAGGCCATACAACGGTCGGAAGTGTGAAACATCTGCGTCGCCGGTTGTGCGAACGTTGTTATACTGAACAATAAAACTATCACTAAACAAAGTATGTATCTCATGGATAGTCTCCTACCAGCCTTCGAAAAAGCCGCCGTCAAACGTGTCCCACAAAAGATAGACGGCAAAAACAGGATTACGTTCATCAGTATGATTCAGAGGCAAACGAACGCCCATTGCCAGACGGACGTGCTGCCGCCTGTTCAAAGCAATCTGTATCTGGGGCACGATGTCCCATTCGGCATCGTTTCCAGTTTCAATATTTTTCGAACCCAATATTTCGACCATAGGGGCCCAGCTACTGCCGTATCGGCCTACGGCGAAAATTCGTCCTGTCGCCATTCTCCAGAATGCCTCATCCTGAGCATGGTCGTCATCGCAGGGCAGTTCGAATCCGCTATGAAGCTGGACAAAATAATCTTTCGGGAAAAGCCTGCCGTAAGCCAGATAAGGCTCGAAGACCGTTGTACCTTTTCCGAATCCTTCATCTTCGTCTCCTGTAGGCAGAACCACTTCCCCTCCCGCCGAGAAAATCGACATGGATTCCGTACTGTGAAAGAGGACTCGTTTGGCCGCAAGCTTCACATCGCCTACGCTGGAAGTCCATTCTCTATGATTAATGTTGCCGCCGGTTTCAATTGTATTCCAACCGTAGGGCACGACAATTTCGACTTGGTCTCTTGGGCCGATCCGGCGTTCGTAAACGAATTTATTGCTGATTTTATCCAGCCCGTCCGTTTTAATATCGCTGTGAAATACCATTTCATCTTCCGGATAGGCCTTGGTCGTATAAAGAGCGCGGGGCAGATTGAGTTCACCTCTCGGCCATTCGTCGCATTCGGAAAACGTTCGGATATATCTTATTATTTTTATAATTTGAACTTCGGTAAGAGCATCGGCGAAAGCGGGCATAATCTCCGAAAATCCGCGGGCCGGGCCGCCTTCCTGCGCGACAATGACCCAGTCAGCTTCGGCTTCGCGTGTGGAGAAATTGCAGTCGGTAAAGTCCGGCAGCGGATTCTCGAATCCCACCATACTCGCAGAAGCGCCTCGCCCATCCGAGCCATGACAAGCCGCACAGGAGATTCGATAAAGTTCGCGTCCAGATTCCGGTAGCGTTCCGTCGATTTTATTGCCGGCACCACCAAAGGAAGCAGCACAAAATATAGAATCGATAGCAACAGCAGCAAAAAGCAAATATATGTATATCCGGCTATACCTCATCACTGAAAATCCTTTATCTACAGGAATATTAGTTCATACGAATTTTTATATATCGATGAAAACTTTACACAAAAATCATATAAAATCAAGGATATCTATTTTAGAAATGATTTAATAAGACTTAAGAGATTGTGCTAACAAATGTCAGGGACAACGGCTGGATTTTAATTGTCGAAAACCCGGAAATGAATTTCCCGCTGCCTTAATCGCAGAATTTAAAGATATCGGCTTGCCCCCTCTTTATATTTAATTGATTGAATGAATAGACTTTTATCGAACTTTTTTATTTTATTCTTCTTTGAACTTTGCCCCATGATTGTGTTATGAGAAAGCTCTGTTCAACGTTGTCAATCATCGTCGCAAACTTATTAATTGGTATCGAAAAAGTTAAAACATCTGCAGGCACATACGGACGTGCTGAAACATCGAACATGCCAAGCACCGCTTTAGGGCAGTCGGATTCTTTTTCGAGATAAGGATGTTGAACGATAGAACCGCAGCCAGCTGAAAACGGACAAATAACTCCGACCGGACCGCTTACATCGAAGTTCGCCAGAGTAAATAGGCCGGAAAGTACATCCGGCGGTGCGAAAAAGATAACCACATCAGGCTCATCAGTCTCCTGCAGCTTGTCCCATCTTTTAAATACAATAAACTTACCCGGTGCCTCGAACTTGGGGGCTTTTTCAATAAAATCTTTTACGAGCTCGGGAGTTTTTTTGTATCGTTCTCCTTCGAGCTTGCCCGGAATCCCGCATGAAAGAAAATATTCGAAATTCTTCATAAGCTCCTGCGAATATCCGAGGTATCTTTTCCCGCCGAAACAGCTAAAAGAATCGGTGTTGAAACAAATAGACTTTCCTGTAAAAACTTTCGATATATCCAGCATGATACACCGGTGATTAGCTGAGGACTGGATTAATTCCTCGCCGGCGGGTGTATCGGTGTAATAAAAAACTATTGGCAAATCCGCCGCACCAAAATGCTTCTTCCAGAGCTGTATGAATTTCTCTTTTAAGCCTATATCCATCTCACGTATCCTTTTTAGTACTCTCAGAACATTTCTATACTATTCTAACAATTGCCTTGCGAAGCTCAACTGAAAATTGAGAATCTCGGCCAGATTCCCCGTCACCCCGAGCGCAGCCTACCCCCACGTCACCCCGAACGCAGCCGAGGGATCTAATTAAAAAGTCCCGCGAAGCGGCTCCTTCTGACATGTTACATCAATCATACCAATCCTCACTAAGATCTTCCCAGGAAGGATTGACTGAATCGATAAGTGCAACCTTCTTTTCACGCCTCCAAGTTTTGATTTGTTTCTCTCTGTTAATGGCTGAAGCCGGTTCGCCTATCACCTCAAAGTATAGCAGACGTTCAATATTATATTTGTTCGTGAATCCCGGTATCAAATGGTTCTTATGTTCGTATGCTCGTCTCTTGATATCGTTTGTCATCCCCACATAGAGCGTGCCGGTTTTACTGCCCATGAGATAGACATAATATGTTTTCATATTGATATCGTAACCGTTGACCCGTATTGTACCAGTTATGATTAAAATGTGCGCTATTGTCATTCCGACCGGAGGGCCACAGAATGGCCCGAAGTGGAGGAATCTATTATAAACAGATTTCTCGACTACGCTGCGCTCCGCTCGAAATGACTCGAAAAGCTCATTTATTAGTTTGAATTAGTATAACACACAGGTAAGTCAGTTATTTATATTCAAACTCCGAAATTTCGCCCTTTCATTTTCAATCTCTAAGTCCTTCTGTTCTCAAAGAATGATCTATAAGTGATTTTGGCAGACTCATCTTTATGTCATTTCTAATACCGCCATAAACAAGTTGTCTTGACATATACCATCCATTGTTGATTTTTAGAAAAGGTTTATATTCATTCAAAATTTCACTATCAACATCGTTTGGATTTATGCCGTTGATTGAAAAAGCCAAGCCCGGGCGAGTAGGTAAAATTCTATTTCTACGCTTATAAAATAGAATGATATCCATACTTTTCTGAAATCTTAAACAGCCGAACTTCTTCATCTGCTTTGAAATAAACAACATTTCAGATATTTCATCTTCTGAAAAGTTGTCCTTTATATCCGCACTATTTGGGTCTATGACTGGAAAATAAGCTCCATCCTTTATATAGTCACCTCTCCATGAGACACTGATATCTTCATGTTCGTTTTGACTTTTCAGGAATGCTATACAGCGGTTATAAAACTTGTAGTTCTCTCTGGTGATAGCAGAGGGTGTGTATAGATACGGAAGTATAAAGGTAATAACAGCCATAATCCCTATCAAAAATGGAACGCATAAAATACAAATAAGCACTATTGAAGAACGTCGTTTCTTTGAATTTTGAAGACTAAAAGTAACTGCACGGGACAATATTGCCAACAAAGGAGCAACTAAAGTCAAACAAACGAAAGAAAACGAGAATAATAAACTTCGTCTAAAATAGAAAAATGAGCCCAAAAACAAGATGCCGATCAGCAATGAAATCTGTGCTGCTATCATGAAATCTACTGAGCGAATTTCCTTTTTCTTATCTCGATTCATATTCTTTACTTTATCATAAGATTTATGACTCTTTTCATCAAATCCACAGGCAAAAATAGTATATGGCGTTTAGCTTATTTTTGTTGTTCCTTTTTCTCTTGCTCCTGTCTTTTCTTTCGTTTCAACTTTTCCCATTCTTCTCGATTTGCATTGCTGAACGCACCGTGTTCAATAGCCCATTCTACGAATCCTTTTGGAGGATCCTTTACACCATGTATATATGCATTGCTTATATCATTGATGTTTTGCCAGCCTTTAATATCAGTAAGGATAGCCCCAGATAGGTCCGAGAACCAAAGGTCTGTATCAGAAAGGTCTGCATACTTAAGGTCTGCACCAGACATGTCTGCAAATGTAAGGTGTGCCTTATATAGGTTTGTGTTCTGAAGGTTTGTATCAGAAAGGTCTGCGTCGTGTAAGTCTGTATCACAGAGTATTGCGAGACGGAAGTTTGTTTCAGATAAGTTCGCTTCATAGAGAATTGCATTCGAGAAGTTTGCTTCAGAAAGGTCTGCGTTTTCGAGTTTTAGTCTTGGAAGGTACGCCTTGGATATATCTACTCCAGCTAACGATATCCCATCGTTGTGTAAATCTTGCAGAGCATCCTTTCTTCCACCACTACCCGTTTTTCCATGCGCAGCACTGATTACCTGCCATGCTTGATAATGTTTTGCCTTACGCTGGTTCTCAGCTTGCATCCGTCGTTCATCGACACCCAACATATAACTTAACATTAAGACAATTATTGAAAGAAAAGCAATGGGTCGACCGGCATGCCCTAAGATGTTAAGAATAGCACACTGACCAAGATGCTGCTCTATCGATTTACATTTCCGATCAATGGATATGCAGTAGTTTATTATAATTCCCCACCGAGAGCTTTTCGGTTTTTCAGAATCGCTCATAATATCTCCTTTCAGATGAATTACCCGCAAATCTTACTTTACCATTTTAACAACAGCCTTTCGAAGCTCAATTGAAAATTTTAGCCACGCCGTCCCGCAAACTAACGTCTCCACTCGTGTAAATCAGCAAGAATTCAGAAAATCAAACATTCCTTGGCGATATACGACATACAATCTGCGAGATACAATTTAAGGACGCCGTCTCATGGAGATTTTTTAATAATATGCCAGACTTTTTGTGTGCTGGTTCGTATAATAGTTAATGAACAGAACACAGAAGTCAGAAGCCGGAATGGTTAGGATAGGCTCAAAGTAACATAGGCACACAGGCACAAAGTTATGATAATTTGATCTGGCGCTCTGCTCTTTTCAAATTATTTTCCCCAGCCGCTTTGCTCCTTTGTGCCTTCCATGAGAAGGCTGTTCAAGTATAATATTTACCGTTGCGAATATTTTAAGTTTTTTTTTGTCTTGCTTCCATTCGCACTCTGTTAGTGGGCCTGGTTGTGGCCCGGTGCCTGCTAAGGTCCGTCCTGGGAAGCTGCAAACTTCGTGACGATCTCTTAAATTGCCTCCGCCGGGAGACAGGATCTTGGCACAGAACGCAGTCTTCCAGACCAAGACATTAAAAACTTATTTGATGACATTCGCAAGAGTCCTTCTTTCAGCTATATAGGTTATGACAGACCCTGCTGCACCAGCCAAGGTCGTCGTACGTCTGTCCCCCAGCCAATCTGGCTTCGGTTGGGGGG
>Ga0209536_100003377_pt1 | contig 25675 bp, 23 predicted proteins | sample DeeMarSeWOR28_12_FD_187461 | JGI IMG/M metagenome (GOLD analysis project Ga0209536, IMG submission 187461) | Marine sediment microbial communities from White Oak River estuary, North Carolina - WOR-2-8_12 (SPAdes) (version 2) | ecosystem: Environmental > Aquatic > Marine > Intertidal zone >...
AGGTGGCACCGCTCGCCGTCCACGCCATCAAGTTCTGCGGGCGCTACGTCGCAGCGACACTCGAGGCGCTCGGGGCGTTGCGTTGATCCACCGGGCGATTCGCTCGATCGGTGACGCTGGCCGCTGCTGCTAACCTCGGCCACCAGAGCTCATGAAGTTCCTCACTCCGCAGCTCACCTACCTGCTCACCCAGCGGGAGACGCGACAGAACCTCAGGTCGCTGGGCCGGTACCTCGGCTTCCTGGCCGGGACGGTGGCGCTCTACTCCGTCATATTCCATCTGGTGATGGAGTGGGAGGGACAGCACCACTCCTGGCTCACCGGGGCCTACTGGACGCTCACGGTGATGAGCACGCTGGGATTCGGGGACATCACCTTCCACAGCGACGTCGGGCGGGCCTTCAGCATCCTCGTCCTGCTCTCCGGAATCGTGCTGCTGCTGATCGTGCTCCCCTTCGCGTTCATCCGCTTCTTCTACGCCCCCTGGCTGGAGGCCCAGCTCAATCTCCGCGCCCCGAGACAGGCGGCTGCGGACGCAAGCGGTCACGTCATCCTCTGTCGTTACGACGAGATCGCGCGCGGCCTGATCGCGCGGATCGAGGATCAGGCGATCCCCTACTACGTGATCGAGCCCGATCCGGCGAAGGCGGCGCAGCTGCACGCGGACGGCATCTCGGTGGTGATGGGCGACGTGGACGCGGCCTCGACCTTCGCTGCGCTGCGGGTCGCGGATGCGCGCCTGGTGGTCGCCAACGTCGATGATGCCACCAACACGATCATCACGCTGACGGTTCGGGAGCAGTCCCCAGGGGTCGCGATCGCCGCACTCGCGGAGGACAAGGACTCCGTCGATGTGCTCGAGCTCAGTGGCGCCAGCTCCGTGCTGCCCCTCAAGCACCGACTCGGAGAGCACCTGGCCGCGCGGGTGACCGTCGGCACCCACCAGGCCCACCCGGTCGGTCGTTTCAAGGACCTGGTGATCGCCGAATTCCCGATCCACGGAACGCCCCTCGCCGGTCGGACGGTGGCGGACACCCGCCTGCGGGAGCTGACGGGCCTCAACATCGTCGGCTGCTCCGAGCGCGGACGAATCGAGCCCGCGCGTGCGGATACGGTCCTGCCGGACTACGGCATCGCCGTCCTGGTGGGCACCGAGCACCAGATCGAGGCGCTCGACGCGATGTTCGTGATCTACGAACCCAACGAGAACCCTGTCCTGGTGATCGGCGGAGGAAAGGTGGGGCGGGCAGTGATGCGGTCCCTCCGGGCCCGCGACGTGGTCGTGAACGTGATCGAGCGCGACGCGTCGCTCGAAGCCCGTCTCCGAACGCTGGCCGACCGGGTCGCGATCGGAGACGCCGCCGAGCTCGAGATGATGATGGCCGCCGGCGTCACCGACGCCCCCTCGGTGGTGCTCACCACCCACGACGACGCCACCAACATCTTTCTCGCGATCTACTGCCGTCGCCTCAACCCCGACGCCGCCATCGTCTCCCGCCTCACCCAGGAGCGCAACGTGGAAGCCATGCACCGGGCCGGGGTCGACTCGGTGCTGAGCGACGCGACGCTGGGCGTCAGCTCACTGCTCTCGATGATCCACGGCCGGGAGCTGGTGCTGGCCGGCGAGGGCGTCGATCTGTTCGTGGTGCCCGTACCCGCGAAGCTCGCAGGCAGGAGGCTCGCGGAGACTGGCATCTCGTCTCAGACGGGGCTGAACGTCGTCGCGCTCCAGAAGGAGGACAGTCCGGCGTTGAACCCGAGCGCCGCCACCGTCCTCGAGCCCGCGCAGGAGCTCGTCATGCTCGGCACCGCCGCGCAGCGAGAGGTGTTCCGCAACGTCTTCGAGTAGGGGGCTCGACCACGCGAGCCACGCCCGCGGAGAAGAGGAGAGCGCGATGGGAGGGACCCGCCCGGTCCTGCACATGTTCTACCGCTCGCACTTCAACGAGAAGGCGCGATGGGCACTCGACTGGAAGGGGGTGGAGCACCGCCGCCAGGCCTATCTGCCGGGCCCTCACGCGCCGATGATCCGAAGGCTGAGCGGCCAGACGGCCACCCCCGTGCTCGTGATGGACGGAAGGGTGATCGCCGGATCGGCGGCGATCATCGATGCCCTGGAGCGTCTCCACCCGGACCGTCCGCTCTACCCGCAGGATTCGGCGCTGCGCGATCAGGCGCTGTCCATCCAGCGGGAATGGGATGCGGAGGTGGGACCCGCGGTCCGCACCCTGGTCTTCGCCGAGATGATCCACGAGCCCGACTACCTGTGCGCCACCTTCGCCGACCGCAAGCCCTACCCCAAGCGCGTCGCCTATCGGGCGGCGTTCCCCCTGGCCCGCGGCCTCATGGCCCGCGCGCACCACACCGACGACCCGGACGCCGTGGTGCGAGCCGCCGAGACGACGCGACGCGCCCTCGACTTCGTCGAACACAGCGTGGGAGCGAGCGGTCAGCTCGTGGGCGAGGCCTTCAGCGTGGCCGATCTCTGCTGCGCAGCGCTGCTGGGACCGCTCGTGCGAGACATCCCCCACCCGGACATGGCAAAGCCGGAGCCCGTGCCCGAGCGGGTGGAGACATTCCTGGCCGGATGGAGCGAGCACCCCGCCCTTCACTGGGCTCGCGACCAGTACGCGCGGCACCGGTCCCCGGCTTCAGCCCCCCGCTGAGGCGGCTGCGCGGCCGGCGCGACGGCCGAAGAAGCAGCCGTCTCCCAGGGAGATCCCGCTGCTGTAGCTACCCACCGAGAGGCCGGAGGTCGCGCGTCCCGCTCCGAACAGGCCGGGGATCGGGTCGCCGCAGGGATCGAGAACGCGGCCGTCCAGGTCGGTACACAGCCCTCCCAGGGTGAACGCCGCGTAGATCGATCCCTCGGTGGTGCAATCGAAGGCGCCGAAGGGCGGCTTCGTGAGCGGCTTCACCGACTCCGAGAGCTTGTGGAAGACGGGATCCTCGCCCCGCTCTGCATGCCGGTTGTAGAGGGAGAGCGTGGTCTCGAGGCTTCCCGCCGGGAGTCCGAGCTCGTGCTCCAGCTCGGATGCCGTCTCGCCCACCGCCGCGACCTCGCGCGGGTAGGTCGGCGTCTCGAAGACCTCGTCGTCCACGATCAGCCAGGCACGCCCGCCGCGGTGGAGGAGCGCCCACTCGCCGAGGCGGCCGTAGTAGCTGTCCTCGTTGATGAATCGCTGCCCGTGGGCGTCGACGAGGATGCCGCGCTTGAGCCCCCACGGCTGGGTGGCCGGCAGCGAGATCGAGACGGCATCCATGTGCTGCACGTCGGCGCCCGCCGCCAATCCCAGCTGGATGCCGCTCCCGTCGTCGCCCTCGGCCCCGACCCGCACGTTGCACGCGCGCACCAGAGGGGCGTGGGCGTCTAGCATCTCGTCGTTGTTGATGAACCCGCCCGTGGTGAGGACGACCCCACGCCGCGCTCGGAAGCAGCGCTCCTCGCCGAAGATCTCGGCGACGACACCCACCACGATTCCGTCCGGCTCCTGGACCAGCGCGGTGCAGCGATGATTCGCGGCCACCCGGGCCGGGCTGGCCTCGACGGCGCGGACCAGCTTCTGCATCAGCAGCGGGCCCGCCTGATGGGGCCTCGCGGGCACGTGGCCCCGCGGCGCCGGGGCCGCGATCTCGCAGAAGGGGTGGTGCCGCTCCGATCCGGAGTAGACCAGGCCATCGTCGGTGGGCGGCTCGCCGCTCACCCCGAAGTAGTGGGTCTCCTTGAAGGGCACGCCCTGCGCCAGCAGCCACTCGTAGAGCTCGACGCTGCCCTCGCAGTAGAGGCGCATCTTCGCCTCGTCCGGGCTCGGACCGGAGGCGGCCATCAGGTAGCGGAACATCTCCTCGGCCGAGTCTTCGAAGCCGCAGGCCGTCTGCAGACGCGTGCCGCCGCCCAGGTAGAGGACGCCTCCAGACATGGCCGACGTGCCGCCCCCGCCCCCGGCGCGCTCGAGCACCAGGGTCCGGGCGCCAGCGGCCGCCGACTCCAGGGCCGCGGCCGCACCCGCCACGCCCAGACCGACGACCAGCACGTCCACCTCGTCGTCCCAGCGCGTCTGCCGGCTGGCCGGTCGGATCAGCCGAGACATCGACTCCCCTCCCTCCGAGCGCGCGACGCCGACGCTCCGCCGACCCCGCGTTCTGATACGTTACCAGCTCGCACCAGCCAGACGGAGACGCCGATTCGATGATCCTCGAGAACAAGACCCTGATCGTGTCGGGCGTGGGCGCGGGCCTCGGGCGCGAGGTCGCTCGACTCGCGCTGCGCGATGGCGCCCGGATCGCGATCGGCGCGAGAACCGAGTCGGTCCTCGCGAGCACCGCGAAGGACCTCGACCCATCCGGTGAGCGCGTGGCCTGGCGGCGCACCGACATCGCGAAGCCCGACGACTGCGAGGCGCTGGCCGCTCTCGCCGTCGAGCGTTTCGGCGGGATCGACGCGCTGGTGCAGGTCGCCGCCTACGAGAACGTCTTCGGCGGGCTTCAGGACACGGACTTCGAGAAGTGGCGCCGGGCCTACGACACCAACGTGCTCGGTGCGCTCACCCTGATCCGCGCGGTCGCCCCCCGGATGAAGGCAGGAGGCGGCGGCTCCGTGGTGCTGGTCGGCTCGCAGTCGATGTACGAGCCCCAGCTCCCTCAGGCGGGCTACGCCGCCTCGAAGGGGGGCCTGCTCTCCGCGATGTACTACCTGGCCGACGAGCTGGGACCGGATCGCATCCGGGTCAACATGGTCGTGCCGAGCTGGATGTGGGGCCCCCCCGTGCAGGCCTTCGTGAAGATGCGGGCGAAGGCGGAGGGACGCGAAGAGCAGACGGTGGTGGACGAAATCACCGCCAGGATCCCCCTGGGAGAGATCGTGCCGGACGAGGACGTGGCCGAGGCCGCCCTGCTGCTGGCATCGGATCGGGCGCGGAGCATTACGGGGCAGAGCCTGCTGGTGAACGGCGGAGAGATGATGCGCTGAGGCGCGCAGCGAGGAGCGGTAGATGTCGCACAGAGTGATCGTCTGGGGGACGGGCTTCGTGGGGAAGATGGTGATCCGCGAGCTCACCGATCATCCCGCCTTCGAGCTGGCCGGCGTGATCGTGAACGATCCGGAGAAGGACGGCGTCGACGCCGGAGAGATCGCCGGGATCGGCCCGATCGGTGTCGTCGCGAGCGCGAACGCGGAGGCCGTTCTGGCCGCCGGGGCCGACGCGCTGGCCTATTTCGGCCCGACCGCGGCCTACGCGGCGCAGAACATCGAGAACATGTCGATGGCGATGCGGGCCGGGATGGATGTGGTCTCCACCTCCATGACTCCCTTCGTCTATCCGAAGGCCTGTCCGCCGCACATGCTCGAGACCATCGAGAAGACCTGCCGGGAGACCGGCAAGAGCTGCTTCACCACGGGCATCGATCCCGGATTCGCCAACGACCTCTTCCCCATGACGCTGATGGGACTGTGCGGCCGCGTCGACCGGGTGCGGATCCAGGAGATCCTCGACTACTCCACCTACGCGGGCGACTACGCGGGACCCATGGGACTCGGCGAAGCCATGGACTTCCAGGCCCTGCTCGAGAACCCCGATGTGCTCATCTTCTCCTGGGGCCACACAGTTCCCATGATCGCCGACGCCATCGGCGTCGAGCTCGAGAAGATCGACACGACCTGGGAGAAGTGGGCCGCCACCGAGCGCATCGAGTTCCCGCTCGGCTCGGTGGAGAAGGGCAACTGCGCCGCGATCCGCTTCGAGATCCGCGGATGGGTCGCGGGCGAGCCGCGCATCGTCGTGGAGCACTGCAACCGTCTCACGACCGCCGCCGCGCCGGACTGGCCGCGCCCGAAGATGATGGAGGACGACGCCTACCGGGTGATCGTCGAGGGGAGCCCAAACATCGAGCAGGAGACCGCCTTCCGCGGAGCCCTGGACGGCGACCCGAACTCCGGGGGCTGCCTGGCGAACGGCATGCGCGCAGTCAACGCCATCGGGGCGGTCATCGCCGCACGGCCCGGGCTCCTCACCCCCCTCGACCTGCCCCTCGTCCCCGGCGTCGGCACCATGCGCTGACGGGCGGATCCGGGCGCACCGGATCCGCAGGCGTCACCTCACCTCGTACTCGTGGATCCCGCCCTCGGCGTGGAGCTTCTCGTACGTGGCGAAGTCCCCGGGGAAGAGGAAGGGGGCGCGGCCCTCGGCATCCTGGTAGTAGCTGGTGCACGAGGGCGAGCCCCAGGAGTAGAGCGGGAACTGCGTGAGCAGCCAGTCGTTGTACTCGCGGTGGACCTCTGGCTTGACGGCGATCGCTCGAGCGCCCGCGGCCTGCTTCTGCTCCAGCAGACGAACGATGCTCTTCACGTTCCGCTCGACGGTGATGAAGTAGGAGACGTTCAGCACGAGGCCGTTCGGGCCCACTGCGAAGAAGTAGTTCGGGAAGCCCGGACGGGCGATCCCCTTGTGGGTCTCGGGCGCCTTCTCCATCTCGCCCGCCAGTGACTGGCCGCCCTCCCCCACCACGTCGATGCGATCGAAGTCCTGGATGCGGTAGCCCGTGCAGTAGACGATGGCGTCGGCGTCGATCTCGCGGCCGCTCTCGGTGGTGATGCCCTTCGGCCGCACCGCCGCGAGCCCCTCCGGTACCAGCTCGACGTGGTCCAGCGTCAAGGCGGGGTAGAAGTCGTCGGACACCAGGCCGCGCTTGCAGGCATAGCGCGTCTTCGGCGTCAGCACCTCGCGCAGCTCGGGATCCGCAACGCTGGCGTGGATGAACTTCATGACCCGCTTCTCGAAGTCGTCCATGCGCTTGTGGCCGAGGGTGGCCGCCTGGTGCACGAAGCCCATCAGGAAGCGCTGGAAGCGCTGGGTCAGTCGGATCAGTGCAGGTACGCGGCGAAACCAATTGCGGCGCGACTCCGAGTAGGGCTTGCGGCCGCGGGGCATGATCCAGTTCGCGGTGCGCTGCAGCACCGTCAGGTGACCCGCGATCTTCGCGATTTCCGGGACGATCTGCACCGCGCTCGCCGCCGAACCCACGACCACGACCCGCTTTCCCTCGAGGTCCACGTCGTGGTTCCAGCGCGTCGCGTGCCAGCTGTCGCCCTCGAAGTCTTCCATGCCGGGCACGTCCGGGTAGAGCGGGGTGTGCTGGTTGCCCATGCCATTGATCACGACGTCACACTCGAAGGTCTCTCCCGAGTCGCTGGTCAGGCGCCAGGTTCCATCCTCCTGGTAGTGCGCCGCTGCGATCCGCGTGTTCAGGCGGATGTGGGGCTCGAGGCCGAACTCCCCGGCGCAGCGCTGGAGGTAGGCCTCGATCTCGGGCTGCTCCACGAAGCTCGCCGTCCAGTCGGGATTCGGCGCGTAGGAGAAGGTGTAGGAGTGGGCCCAGACGTCGCAGGCCAGCCCGGGATAGGTGTGGATGTGCCAGGTGCCGCCGACGGCGTCCGTGGCCTCGTAGATCGTGAAGTTCGTGAAGCCGTGCTCGAGCAGCTCGTGGCCCGTGGCCAGGCCCGACGGCCCGGCGCCGATGACGGCGATGCGAAGGGAGGCGTGGTCTTCCAACGGGAGCTCCAGGCTCGGAGGGGGGGCGGCGACGGCGGAAGTCTGCCACTTCACGGCACGCGGGGCAGCACCGACGAGGCCCCGACTCTGGCAGAATGCCCCAATGTCCACGGCTGCGACGTCCCTCGGGCGCCCTCCCCGGGCTCCCGGCCTTCCCCTGCTGGGAAGCGCACTCGCCATGGCCTCGGACCCCCTGGAATTCCTCGTCGACCACCACCGGCGGCTCGGCCCGGTCTTCCGCCTGCGCGCCGCCCATCTGGACCTGGTCGTGCTCGCCGGCGAGGCGGCGAACGCCTACGTCCACGGCGTCGGGGCAGACGACCTCTCGAACCATGCCACGTGGGCACCGACCCTCCGGGAGTTCGGCGCCCCGAACAACTTCGTCGGCCTCGACGGCGAGCCCCACCGCATGCTCAGGAAGCGCTTCGCCCGGATCTTCTCGAAGCGGGCCGCCGAGGCACGGCTCGACACGCTCATCGACCTCACCCTCGACGCGTTCGCCGGCCTCCGACCGGGGGAGGAGATCCCGTTCGTGGCCTTCAGCCAGGCGCTGGCGTCGCGACAGGTCGGCTCCCTGCTGGTTGGACGGGTTCCCTCCCAGGACGAGCACGACGCCATCCTTCGCTACACCAATGCGGTCGTCGTGAACCTCTCGCTGCGCCGCCTGCCTCGCTGGCTCCTCGCGCTTCGGGGGCCCCGCTTCCGGCGCGACCGCAGGACCGCGTTCACCTTTGCGCGCAGGCTGGTGGAGCAGCACCGGGGGAGCGCCGAAGGCGAGGACTTCGTCGATGCCGTGCGCAGTGCCGCGCGGGAGCACCCGGACCTGTTCACCGAGGGCGACGTACTGTCGGCAGGCCTCCTCCCCTTCTTCGCGGGCGTCGATACCGTGGGCCAGACCACGGTCTTCATCCTCTACGAGCTGCTGCGCGACCCGCTGCTGCTCCGTCGCGTCCGCGACGAGGTGGATGCCCTCTTCAGCGGCGGCAGACCGACGGCCGCCATGCTGCGGGATGCGCCGGACCTGAATGGCGCCGTGAGCGAGGCGCTGCGACTGCATCCCGTGGCCTTCGCGATGCCCCGGACCGCCGCACGCGACTTCACCTTTGCGGGGTTCTCGATCGAGCGCGGGGAGTCGGTCCTGGTCTTCACGAGCGCCTGTCACTTCGATCCGAAGTGCTTTCCCGAGCCGAAGCGCTTCGACCTCGAGCGCTACCGTCCCCCCCGCGACGAGCACCGTCGCGCCAACGTCTACGCGCCCTTCGGCCGCGGGCCCCACTTCTGTCTCGGGGCGGGCTTCGCCGCGGTCCAGATGGCCGCGACGGTGGCCACCCTGCTGCACCACCTGGATCTGGATCTCGCGGAGCCGAACCGCGTATTTCCCCACGTGCTGCGCCCTTCCCTCTCCCTGGGCCCCGAGTTCCGGCTCCGCTTCGCGGGCTGGCGCCACCCGGCAGGCGCCGACGCCCCGCATTCGTAGCGGTCCGGGGCGGCCCAGGCGGTGGGATGCGGGACCGCACCGAAGCCCGCCCTGCCTGAACTAAGCTCCGTCCACATGCTCGACGACCAGATCCGTCACGCGAAGCGCCAATTCGACCTCACCGACCCGGACCACCAGAGAAGCGTCCTCGAACTCGCAGACGCCTGCCTGGGCGAGTGGGCGAAGCTCCCCCGCATCGATCGCGACTCGCCCATCGAGGCCCGCATGGCGTGGCTCCTGGCCGACTCGCGTCGCTGGCTCTCGCAGCAGAAGTCTCCCTCGTCGGTGGGAGTGGTCTTCGCGATGTGGGGCGAGGAGAACCGGCTCCGTCCGCGATCCGCGGGCAATCCCCACGGCGAGAACTCACTCGCCACGAAGCTCCGACAGCTCGAGTGGGCCACCCGAGACACGCCGGTAACGTGGCACGTCTACGCCGTGGATGACGGCTGCCCGAAGGGCAGCGCGGCGATCGCCGCGGAGATCGTCCGCGCACATCCGCTCGGTGAGCGCGTCACCGTCATCTCCCTGGCCGATCACCTGCCCGCCGCCTCGGGACCGCTGCGCAAACTCGAGTCCGTGGACGCATCGCGAAAGGGCGGCGCGATCACGCTCGGCGCGATGCAGGCGATCGCGGACGGTGCCGAGGCCGTCGTCTACACCGACGCCGACAGCTCCGTCCACCTCGGCCAGCTCGGCCTGCTGCTGCGCCCCTTCCTGGACGGCGGCGCAAAGGTCGTGCTCGGAAGCCGCCGGCATCCGGACGCCGTCCTGGTCAAGGACGCGGCCCGCTGGGGGGTCGGCATCAAGGTCCTGCGGCACATGCAGCGCATGGTGGGGAGAGCGATCTTCTCCCGCGGCATCCTCGACACCCAGGCCGCCTTCAAGCTCTACGAGAGCCAGGCGCTCGCGCCGATCCTGGCCGACGCCGAGATCTTCGACTTCTCCTTCGACACCGACTGGATCCTGGCCGCGATCGAGAGCGGTCTCGCCATCGAGCAGGTGGCCTTCGCGTTCATCGACTCCGCCGCGGAGTCCGCCTCGATCGCCCAGGGGCCCATGACCACCTGGGAGAGCCTCCTCTTCGGGCTGGTGCGCGCCGTCCGTAGCCGCGGGTTCGCGACGGGAGATGCCGCGGCGATGGCCGCAGTGATCGAGGAGGAGATCGAGGATCACCGGGACCTGGAGCGCATCATCGACCGCCTCCCGACGGAGCTCCGGGACGCCGAGGAGGCCGACTTCGGCGACCCGGAGATCATGTCACCCGACGCGCTGCGCCGTTGGCTCCGCTCGCTCCGAGCCGAGGGCTGACGCCGGCGCACCCGGCAGCCGGCCCCACCCCCTCGGCGGCGATGGCATACTTGCACTATCAGTGCAATATTCCTGCGAGACCACGAGGAGAGCGCCATGGCGAATTCAGCGGATTCCGGGAACGACACGGCCGGGGCCGGGCTCGCATTCGACCCGACGGCCCTGCGGGAGAAGTACCGGAAGGAGCGCGAGAAGCGCCTGCGCGAGGACGGCAACGATCAGTACGTCGAGGTGAAGGGCGAGTTCGCCCACTTCCTCGACGACCCCTACGCCGAGCCCGGCTTCGAACGCGAGCCCCTCAGCGACGAGGTCGAGGTCCTGGTCATCGGCGGCGGCTTCGGCGGGCTCCTGGCGGGGACCCGGCTGCGTCAGGCCGGCGTCGAGAGCATCCGCATCATCGATCCGGCCTCGGACTTCGGCGGTACCTGGTACTGGAATCGCTACCCGGGCATCGCCTGCGACGTCGAGTCCTACACATACCTCCCCCTGCTCGAGGAGGTCGGCTACGTGCCGAAGGAGAAGTACTCCTTTGGCCGCGAGATCCTCGAGCACAGCCAGGCCATCGCCCAGAAGTTCGATCTCTATCGCGACGCCTGCTTCCAGACGCGCGTCGAAGAGCTTCGCTGGGACGAGGACTCGGCCCGCTGGATCGTCACCACGAACCGGAACGACCGGATGAAGGCCCACTACCTCTGCCTCGCAACGGGCCCCCTCAACCGACCGAAGCTGCCGGGCATCCCCGGGATCGAAGACTTCGAGGGCCACTCCTTCCACGCCAGCCGCTGGGACTATCACTACACCGGTGGTGACTCGGAGGGGAACCTCACGGGTCTGCGTGGAAAGCGCGTCGGCATCATCGGCACCGGAGCGACCGCCGTACAATGCGTCCCCCACGTCGGCGAGTGGGCCGAGCACCTCTACGTCTTCCAGCGCACACCCTCCTCGATCGACGTGAAGAAGAACCCTCCCACGGATCCCGAGTGGGTGAAGTCGCTGAAGCCGGGCTGGCACAGGCACCGCATGGACAACTTCAACGCGCTCGTGTCGGGCGTCCCACAGCCGGAGGACCTGGTCGACGACGGCTGGACGGACCTGATCGGCAAGCTGCTGGTGGGCATGCAGCAGGGACGATCCACGGATCTCTCTCCCGAGGGGATCGCGCGCGCCGTCGAGATCGCGGACTTCGAGAAGATGGAGGAGATCCGCGCTCGCGTGGACTCGATCGTCCGGGACCCGCAGACCGCGGAGGCCCTCAAGCCCTACTACCGTCAGTTCTGCAAGCGTCCCTGCTTCCACAACGAGTACCTCGAGGCCTTCAACCGTCCCAACGTCACGCTGGTCGACACGAAGGGGCGGGGCGTGGAGCAGATCACGAAGAAGGGCGTCATGGTGGAGGGTCGCGAGTACGACCTGGACTGCCTGATCTACGCCAGCGGCTTCGAGGTCGGCACGGACTACTCACGGCGCGCCGGTCTCCAGCTCTACGGACGCGACGGCCAGAGCCTGAGCGAGAGGTGGGCCGACGGCGTGCGCACGCTCCACGGCATGCACGTCCATGGTTTTCCGAACTGCTTCATCATGAGCAATCCCCAGGCGGGCTTCACGGCGAACTACCCCCACCTGCTCGACGAGCAGGCGAAGCACATCTCCTACATCGTCCAGACCGGTATCGAGAAGGGGCTTCGCAAGGTCGAGGTCACGAAGGAGGGCGAGGCCGCCTGGGTCGAGCAGTGTCTCTCGAAGGCGCAGCTGGGCACCGAGTTCCTCGAGAACTGCACGCCCGGCTACTACAACAACGAGGGCAAGACCTCCGAACGCTCCGCCCAGAACGGCTTCTACGGTGGGGGCTCCATCGAGTTCTTCCAGATCCTGGAGCAATGGCGGTCGAAGGGGGAGCTCGAGGGAATGGAGCTCTCCTAGGTCCATGCCCGTGGAAGCCGCGCCCGCAGCGGACGGGCGACAGGGTCGCACCGCCCGCTCCCGCCTCGCGATCTGCGAGGCGTGCCTGGATCTCGTGCAGGAGGGCGTGCTCCAGCCGAGCGCGGATCAGATCGCGGAGCGCGCCGGCCTGTCCCGGCGCTCGGTCTTCAACCACTTCGCGGACCTGGCGGAGCTCTACGACGCCGTGGCCGAGGCGGGCCTGGCGCGCTGCGCTCCCCTGCTCGAAGAGATCCCCGCCGACGGGCCCGCCGCGCAGCGGGTCGAACGCCTGGTGGAGGTTCGATCCAGGTTCCTCGAAGCCACCGCTCCCTTCACCCGGGCCCTGACGGCCCAGGCCCTGGTGGGCCCCGCCTCGGAGCAGGCGCTGCGGGTCTCGCGAGACGCGCTCCGACGCGAGCAACGCGACCTCGAGCGGCTCTTCCGACGGGAGATCGAGGGGCTGTCCGGGCGGGATCGGGCAGAGGTCGTCGAGGCGCTCTCGGCCGCCACGAGTCCCCTCCAGTGGGAGGTTCTGCGCCGGAGCCGGGCGAACAGCATGTCGCGGTCACGGGCGGTGATGAAGCGGACGCTGGTCTCGATCCTGCGGGATCTCGGAGCCGACGCGTAGCCGAGCTCGACGACCCGCACGAAGCGCGGGGCCGGGGTGTAGAATCAGCCGGAGCTCGCCCCAGGAGGTCAGTCCATGCCCGGTCCCCTCGACGGCGTGAAGATCCTCGACGTCTCCGCCGTGGTCTCCGGTCCCCTTGCCACCATGATCCTGGCGGATCAGGGGGCCCAGGTCGTCAAGATCGAGCCCACCGGCACGGGCGAGGTCATGCGCCAGCGGCTCAACTTCCGCAACGGCATGTCCAGCTTCTTTGCCAACTGCAACCGGGGCAAGCGCTCTCTCGCAGTGGACCTCAAGCAGGAGCGAGGCGTCGAGGTGGTGAGGCAGATCGCGGAGCGGTCGGACGTCTTCGTCCAGAACTGGCGCCCCGGCGCCGCCGAGCGCCTCGGTCTGGGAGAGGAGGCCCTTCGCGAGCGGAACCCGGACCTGATCTACGCCTCGCTCTCGGGCTACGGCGACTCGGGTCCGTACCACGACCGCCCGGTCTACGATCCCATCATCCAGGGTCTCACCGGACACGTGGCCATCCAGGAGAGCCCGGACATCCCCATCAAGGACCTGGTGCGCAACATCGTCTCCGACAAGTCGAGCGCCTACACCATGGCCCAGGCCGTCACCGCGGCGCTCTTCGCGCGCGAGCGGGGTGCCGGAGGCCAGAGCATCCACGTCCCCATGCTCGACGCCTCCCTGGCCTTCTTCTGGCCCGACGGCATGATGAAGCACACGCTGCTCGACGAGGGGATCGACAACCCCGGGGCGCTCTACGAGATCTATCGCATCTGGCCCACCGCCGACGGCCACCTGATCTACTTCGCGGCCTCGCCGAAGGAGACCCATGCGCTCTACCGCGCACTCGGCCACCCGGAGTGGATCGAGGACGAACGCTTCGTGCCCCCGGGCTCGCTGGTGCAGGAGAACCGGGAGCTGCTGGGCCGCATGATCATGAGCGAGATCGAGAAGCGGAACACGGCCGACCTGGTGGAGGCGATGGTGCGGGAGGAGGTGCCGGTCGGCCCGGTCCACTCCATCGAGTCGATGCTCGAGGATCCGCAGGTGCGTCACAACGATCGGGTCTACGAGGGGGAGCACCCCTCCTATGGGCGCTTCCGCGCCGTGAAGCCGGCCGCGCGCTTCAGCGCGACGCCCCAACAGGCCGGCGCCGCCGCCCCGCTGCTGGGCGAGCACACCGACGCCGTGCTCGGCGAGCTCGGCTACGACCCGCCGACCATCGCGGCCCTGCGCGACGCGGGGGTGGTGGGCTAGGCGTTTCGCCCACCCGGCCGCGCGACTACTCGGCGTCCGGCGCGCGAACTCCCGGCAGGACGCGGCGCGTGCGTGCCAGCTTACCGAGGGCGTCGCGCTCGATCAGGAGCTTCGAGTCGGACCCGGCGACGACGGTCCAGCTGGCGCCGTCGAAGTCGACGTCGAAGCGCCGCAGCGGGGCCCAGCCGGCGAACAGGCTGGAGAGGAAGCCACGGCTGCGCGGTGCGGCCAGCGTGTAGGTCCCGTCGGCGGAGGGGACGAAGCGCAGCGGTGCGCCGCGCTCGAAGCTGACCTCGAGCACGTGGGGTCCGACCTTGCCCGCCCCGACCCTGGCGATCGGCTCCACCGCACCGGGAGTGCCGCGCTCGACCAGCACCTGATGGACCGCCGTCTGCCCGCGCACGACGAGCCGCCCGCGGTCTACCCGCCCCGCGGCGTCACTGGCGGTGCGTTCGAGGACGATGCGGTCGGAGACGTAGTACTGCAGGGCGCGCAGCTCGTCCTCGCCGAGCTGGTAGCGGGTCCGCTGGGCCTCGGTGAACGGGACGAGCTCGCCGCGGGTGGTCTGACAGCCAAGCGAGAGCGCGACGACGCCAAGCAGCAGCCATCGCGCCGAATCCCGCCCGGATCGCCGCCCACGCGGCTGCACTCTATCGGCCGGCTTCAACCCCACGGAGCCCCCCAGCTCGCAGCGGGGAACGTACCAGACCCCCCGCGGCGATCGTCCCAGAGCGATCGCCAGAGCGAAATTACTCGCCATGAATTCTAATTACATGATACCTATTGGACTCGCTCGGGCAGGTGCTGCGTGGCCAACGAGAACCTGATCGTGGATTCGGATCTCGGCGTCGAGCAGAAGGTGATGGGGCTGCTCGCCTGTCTCGCCCAGGAGCAGAAGGCCCGGATCGACCGCCTCATCGGGGAGACGAAGCGCCGTAGCCACGAGGATCAGCGCAGGGTGCTCGTCTCCATCACCGAAGCCGGCGAGCACGCGCACGTGGCCGCCGACGAGAGACTGATCGGGATGTCCACCGGGCTGTCGGAAGGAGAGCTCCAGCAGCTCTACGAGCTGCTGCTGAAGCTCTAGCGTCCGCAACCCTCGATGAAGCCATGGAGGAGCCATGTCGGAGAACGCAACGAGTCCCCAGCCGTCCCAGGGAGAGGTGTCGGAAGTCGCCCTGGATCGCGACGCGGAGCTCGCGAAGCTGCGAAGCATCGGCGCGCTCCACTTCGTGATGGTGATGGGAGCCCTGACCCTCTGGGGGGCGGCCGACGCCTGGGCCACGTCCAGCGACTGGGGGATCGCGTGGTTTGCAGCGATCGCGAACGCCCTCATCGCCGGCACCGTCATCACCTCCACCCTGCACGAGTGGGGACACTTCGCCGGTGCCCGATGGTCCGGCTCCTACGCGCCGGTGCTGAAGAAGCCGGTCCGGTACTTCTTCATGTTCGACTTCTCCTTCGAGCGAAACGACGTGCGGCAGTTCCTGTGGATGAGCCTGGGAGGCATCCTCGTGCCCTGGCTGCTGGTCCTGCTCGCCGCCGCGTGGATACCGATCGACAACCCGAGCCGGGCGATGCTGCTCGCCGTCTTCGTCGCCCGCGCCGTGCAGGTGAGCCTCTTCGAGGTACCCGTCGTACGCCGCACGATCGGGGGCGGAGAGCCGAGGAAGGAGCTCGGACGTCAGCTGAAGGCCGGCTTCCGGACGAGCCGGTACCTGGGCTTCGCAGCGGGGGCGCTCGTCTGGCTCGCCGTCTGATCCGGGGGCCTGCCGCCGTCCTCAGCCCTCCGGCGACCCGGGCGCCCGGGCGACGAAGAACACGTAGCCGTAGGCGTCGCGGAAGCGGCGGCGCATCTCGATCTCGCGCTCGCTGCCGGCCACGACGGCGAGCGCTGCATCGTCACCGGCGTAGCGCGCCCTCAGCGTCGGCAGCTTGGCCTCGAGAGGCGTGTAGTAGTCGTCCCACCAGGCGGCGTCCGGCAGCGTGAAGTGACCGATGGGTTCGTAGCCCGCCTCGCGAATGGAGGCCCGGTTCGAGGCGACGTCCGTCATGGCGGGATACTCCGCCGCGAAGAAGTCGGCGACCTCCCTCGGCGGGTCCGCCACGAGCCAGGTCAGCTCCGTGACGGCGAGGTAGCCGCCCGGCCGCAGCAGGCGCCGCCAGGCGGAGAGGGCCCGCTCGAACCCCATGATGTAGGCCGCGCCCTCGGACCAGAGGAGGTCGATCGAATCCTCCGCGTAGGGCAGCCGCGCCATGTCCGCACGCTCGATGCGGATGCGGTCGCGGAGGCCCGCGCGCACGGCCCGCTCTCGCAGCGCGTCCAGATACTCCTCGACCACGTCCACGGCGGTGACCTCCCCGCCGACGGTGCGCGCGAGCACCAGCGTCTGCATGCCGGGCCCGCAGCCGATGTCCAGCACCACCGGCCGCTCGGGAAGCCCGGCGCACAGCGAGAGTGCCTTCCGCGTCGCGGCCTCGTTTCCGGGACCCTGGCGCGGCAATCCGCGCTGGACTTCCAGGAAGACGCGCAGCGCATGCGCTGCGGGCTCCGTCATGCGCCGATGAGCACGGCGGTGCGCCCGAGACTTCGGCGCTGCTCATGGGCTTCGAGGGCGGACGCCGCTTCGTGGAGGGAGACCCGCCGACCGACGTGGGGCTTCACGTCGCCGCTGGCGACGAGTCGGAGCAGGTCGGCGTGGACCGCGTCCGCGACTTCGCGGCCGAAGGGATTGAAGCCCGTGCGCCGCAGAGCTCCCGGGACGTTGCTCATGTACGCCCCGATCACACCGACGATCGAGAAGTTCCCGATGCAGGTCGGTCGCAGGGGGGTGCCGCCGGTTCCGTTCTCCGGATCGTCGGCGAAGCCCACCGCGAGATACCGCCCCTCGCGAGCCACGGCGCGCCAGGCGTCCGCCACGAAGCCCCCTCCCGCCAGGTCGAGGACCACCTCGGCGCCCACATCGGCCGTGTGGTCGAGGACGGCGTCTGCAAAGCTGGTCTCGCGGTGGTCGACGGCCAGCTCGGCGCCGAGCTCCCGACAGAGCGCCACCTTCTCGCCCCCCCCCGCGGTCGCGAACACGCGCGCTCCGCGGGCCCGACCGAGCTGGATCGCCGCGGTGCCGAGGCCGCTGGCGCCGGAGATGACGAGCAGCCCCTCTCCCCCGCGCAGCGCGCCGCGCTCGAAGAGCGCCAGGTGCGTGGTGTGGTAGGGGATGACGAAGCTCGCAGCCTGGGCGTCGTCGAGCTCGGGCGGCGCGTCGAAGACCGAGTCGACCGGCGCGATCGCGTACTCTGCCAGACCGCCCCTGGCCATCTGGGTGATGGCGACGACCCGCCGGCCGATCCAGGCCTCGGCCCCCTCGCCCGCCGCATCGACAATGCCGCACACGTCCATCCCGAGGATGAAGGGAGGTGGCATCGGAATCGTCGTAATGCGACCGTAGCAGCGATCGATGTCGTTGAAGTTCAACGAGGCCGCCGAGACGGCGACGCGCACCTGGCCGGGCGCCGGCTCGGGGATCGGCACATCGACGACCTCGAGCGCCTCGCTCGGGCGGCCGTTCTTCGAGACTTGCAGGGCTCTCATGGATCCTCCCCATCGGCGGTTCATTCGCTCGTCGTACCGCTCCATCCCCGCCGCGGAAGCCGGGTCGATCCGGTCAGATCGGTGGCGGCCCCGTCCGGCCCTCGAGCAGCCAGCGGATCATCGGCAGGTGCTGGCGGCCGCAGAAGACCTGATCGGCGACGAGGTAGGCCGGCAAGGTGAAGATCCCGGCATCGGCAAGCTCTCGCGCCACGCGATCCAGGGCGGCCGGCCCGTCGGAGGCCGACCAGGCGAGGAAGTCCGCCGCGTCCCCTCCGCACGCACACACGACCTTCGAGACGGCGATCGCGTCACCCGCGTCCAGCTCCAGCGTCCAGTAACGGCGGAAGATCTCCACGAGGAACGGCTCCAGCGCATCCCGCGCATGAGCGCGCATCCAGAGCCAGGCCAGATGGGCGGCGTCTGCCGGACCATTGCGATACGGCTCCTTCACGGTCAGGCCCTGGGCGTCGGCGTACACCGCGATCTCCCGAGCGATCATCCGCGCCCGATGCCGCCTGTGCAGCACCCCCCGATCGTCGTCCGGGCCCGGCGTGGACGGGCGACGCAGCAGCTCGCTCGCGAGAGGCAGCCAGTCGATGGCCAGCTCGAGCTCCCGGCCGAGCTCGAGCGCCGGGCCCAGCGCCAGGTACGCGAGGGGATGGCGGATGTCCAGAGCGACGGTCAGGGCGGGTCCCTCCCCCGTGGACGCGCTCACCGCGCGAAGCTCCGGTTGGCCACGTCGGGCGCGGGCCCCCTGCGACCGCCGAGCAGCCAGGCGACCCGGGGCAGGTGCTCCCGGCCGAACCACATCTCGTCCTCGACCAGATAGCTGGGAACGCCGTAGATCCCCGCATCGAATGCAGCTTGGTTGATCCGGTCGTGCAGCTCGCGTCCGGGGCCCTGGGCCCACTCGCGGAAGCCCGCCGTCGCCACGTCGGAGTCCGCCAGCGCTCGCTCCAGGACCGCCGGGTCCTCGATGTCGAGCTCGCGCCTCCAAAAGGCGGGATACGCCACGTCGATGAATCGATCGAAGCCGCCCCGCTCCTTCGCCCAGAGCATCGCGATGCCGGCGAGGCTCGAATCCCAGATCTTCTCCGTGCCCCGCAGCGTCCTTCCCGTCAGCTGCGCATACCGGCGAGCATCTCGATACGCGTATCTCACTCCGGTCCACTGCTGCTGGGTCCGGTTGGAGCTCTCCACCTTCTTGCTGTTCTTGACCAGCTTCGCAGAGCCCAGATAGCTCGGAATGTCGAGCGTGAACGGGCGCCAGTCGATCTCCACGCCCACCGATCGAGCCATGTCCCGGGTGGGATCGATCGCGATGAATGCGTAGGGGCTCTTCAGATCGATGTAGACCGCGAGCCGCGCCGCTCCCCGCAAACGCTCGAACTCCGGGGGGAACGTCGTCGACAGCTCGCTCACGTCTCGTGCCCTGCCCATCTCGCCGAAGAAGCGCCCGAAACTCCTAGCACCTCCGGGTTTCGCTTGCAGGAGCGGCTGCGAATCGCCGTCACGGCCGCTGGCGGATCGATTCTCGATATCGCTTCCGCTGCTCCCTGGCGAACGCCTCCTCCTCGGCGCGGAATGGGCCAACCTCGCCGACTAGGCTCTCCGAGCGGAGGATTCGTCCCGGCTACCGCTCCTACTGCTCGAAGTCGTTGAGCTGCACCACCACGCGAGACTGCGTCGAGGGCAGGTTCGGGACGTTGACCGTCCTCGCCTCCCCGCGGACATGGCGCCACAGGGCTCGGACCGCTCGCACGAGCGGCGCCGCTTTCCCGGTATGGAATCGAGTCGTTCTCCCTAGGGACGGCCGAGGTCGGGCTGGCTCCAATCGCAGACGCCATCGGGGAAGATCTGCTCCAGGCGCGACAGCTCGGCGGCGCTCGGCGTCCAGGAGCCGTAGTCGCCGTCCGAGATGGCCTGCCCCACGCTCTTGAGCGCGCACTGGAAGATGCCGCCCTCGATGGGGCCGCCGGCCACGATCCGAGAGCTCTTGTGGATCTGGAACGCCTGGGTGCAGGCGCCCGGCGAGTTCGTGTCGAGGATGCCGTCCCAGACGTCGGCACCGGCGGCGATCTCGCTGCCGTCGGTGGCGAAGCAGCGGTCCACGGCGCGCGGTGGCCGATTGCCCGCCACACCCAGCTCCGGGTTCGCGCGCAGGTTGGCCATCCACTCGTCGATCACCTCGAACGCCTCGGGCGTCTGGTCGAAGGCCACGAACGGACGCGCGTCGGTGAACCAGATCACCTGGTTGTCGGCGTTGCCCCGCGCCTGCTCGAGCCGACGCCGGGTGGCGAAGGACTGGTGGCTGTGGTGCATGTCGAGCTCTTCTTCGAGATAGTGCCGCCAGTCGATCACCGGGATGTCGATGTCTCCGTCGAAGCGCATACCGCTCTGGTAGGCCGCGTTCACGGCGACGAGGTCCGCACTCCGGCGCGGCGCCGGGGTGATGCCTCCATCGGGGCTCAGCTCCATGTTGCGCGAGCTCCATGGGTCGAAGTCGAAGACGTCGTCTCCGACGAACGGGAAGCCCTCGGGCACGATGTCCTCGGTCGACTTCCAGCTGCCCACCTGGGCGTTCAGATCGAGGAACTCGGCCGGCGTGATGGCGCCGTCCACCAGCGCCTGGAGCCCGTACTGGACGCCCGCGTTGCCCCACGGCGTCCTGGCGAAGCCCGTCTCGTCGACGCCGTAGATGTTCACGAGGTCGCCGGCGTGGGTCCACTCCACACCGGCCGTGCCCTGGGCGAGCTTGTCGATGTCGGAGACGTCCTCGAAGGTGGGATTGAACACCAGCGGCGTGAGCCCGAACCACGCCCGTCGGCACTCGGTGATCGCGGGCACCGGCGGAGATTCGGGGATCGGCGCGTTCAGGCCCAGCAGCGCGTACAGGAAGTAGAGCTGATTCCACTGCGCCTGCTCGCCGGAGCTCATGTTGGCCGGGCTGCGGCTCGCGTTGAGGCCCTGGATGGCGCGGCGGTTCAGCACGTCCTGCCACTTCGGGTTGAAGCGATCCGTCGAGTCGAAGTAGTGCTCGAGCAGCTCGCAGTCCCCGACGTGGATCGTCTGGGTGATCATGTCGGAGTAGGAGTACTGGGGAATCGCCGCGTCGAGCAGACCCGGGTGGTTCCGGGCGTAGACGTACTGCTGGATGGCGCCCCCGGAGCCGCCGACACCCACGGTGTAGAGCGGCAGCCCGTGGTCCTCGACGAAGTGCTCCTTCAGCATCAGCGCCGTCTCGCCACCGAGCTGGAGGTTGTAGTGCGTGTTGGTGCGCAGGCCCGTCGAGTTCAGCACGGCGTAGCCGAGCCGGAGCAGGTCGTCCGGCAGCATGGCGCTGGTGCTGGGCGAACCCTGGGTGTGCCCGATCGCCACGCCGCCCTGGAGGCTGAAGACGAGGCGGCCGTTCCAGAGGGAGTCGTCCGGCGCGTCGGGAGCCACCTCGGTCGTCGGGGCGAGCATGGCGACGCTGTAGATGAAGCGGTTGATGGTGCCGCGCTCCCAGCGAACGATGTAGGGCACGGTCTCGCCGTCGAGGGTCGTGGTCGTCGCCACGTCCGCCGGCAGCGTGCCGGCCGGGCTCTCGAGTGCGACCCAGGAGCCGCCCGTCGAGCGATACCGGTACTCGACGCGTCGCTCGCCGGAGCAGTCCTTGCTCCAGCCGACGATCTCCGCCGCGGCCGTCGGGTAGCCGCGGCCATCGCGCGGGTAGTCCCCGTTCTCGTCTTCCAGCGCGACCGGGATGCCGATCTCGCTCTGGTTGTCCACGATCGGCTGTCCCAGGCCGGCGCGCGCCGTGGTACAGACGAAGTGCTCTTGCTGCGGACCGGAGAAGATCGGTCCGGAGATCGGATGGTTGACTACCACGAGGGACGCCACCACCGTGTTGGCGTTCGCGCTCGGCTTTACCTCGAGCACGTTCGTGCCGACGACGAATCCCTCGACGACGCCCACCAGGCCCGAACCGTCCTGCTCGAGCGAGTCCGTCACGTCGTCTCCGTTCAGGAGCAACGTGGCGTTCTGCGCGTTGCCGGCACCAGGGGCCGAGACCCGGACGAGGGCGTCGCCATCGCTCACCTGATCGGGAGCACTCGAGAGGATCTCGATGGTCCAGCCGTTGCCGCAGCTGAACGGCGTGGAGGCCATGAGCAGCATTGCGAGGGCTGCGAGTCCGACGGTGAAGAGCCGAGTCGTTCGGGAGACCGAGTCGTGACGAGTCCGCATGAGCATCCTCCTGGGAAAGCACACGGGTTGCCCCTCCCGCGCCAGGCCACGCTACGCCCCGGCGCGCTCGGGTGTCAATCGATTCGGTGCGCCCGAAACGTCGCCCCGCAGGGAGCAGCGGCACCGAAACTCCAGCCAGATCGCGCCCGACACCGCCCCCGCAGCGCCGGACCTCTGCCAGCACAGCTGGGGGATCCAACGCGATCGGCGGGGCGGATCCCCCCGACTCGGAGCCCTACTCCTCGACCGCGAAGGACACGCCGGCGTTCTTCTGAAGCCGCTCGATCAGCGCGTCGCCCAGGGCGGCGGCCGGCGTCAGGAAGCCGCCGGCGCCATCGAGGGAGTCGAGGGCGAGGCAGACGGCGCTCTCACCGAGCATCTTCGAGGTGGAGCCGTAGCCCGGATCGCGGTCTCCCTGGAGCCGCGCACGCAAAGGCCCCGCGTCGCTGCCGACGGGCGGAGCGGCCCAGAAGCGCAGGTCCCAGTAGCCGCGCTCCTGCTGCTTTGGGGTGGGCCCCTCGCCGGGAGACGGCAGTCGCGGGCTGACCAGCCGGCGAATCGGGCCGATCGCCATGGCGCCCATGCCGACGCCCATGCCGAAGGCGACGGAGCCGGCCTTGATCGCCCCGGCCGCGCCCTCGCCGGTGAGCATCGACTCCTCGTAGCGGAACTCGCTGCCGTAGAGGTCGCCGAGCAGCGCGCGGGTGCGTCGCACCACCCGGGTGTTGATGCCGGCCATCACGAAGGGCGCCGTCCACTGGCCGAGGTCCGCGTCGAAGGCGGGGCCGCTGCGGTCCGGCGAGTCCTCGCGGCCCCGGCGGTCGCCCGGATCGATGGCGTAGGGGTCGCGCATCACCTTCATCACGACCGGATCCTTCCCCGCCTCCTCCAGCATGTTCAGCATGCTCGCGACGGTCCCACCGCTCATCCCGCCGCTGAAGCCGGCCACACCGCACTTCACGTGGGGGCTCGGCCCGCCGCGCCGGGCGCGCATCTCGCGCTGGATGAAGAAGACCCCGAGGTCCGAGGGGATCGAGTCGAAGCCGCAGGTCGGGACGATGCGCGCGCCGCTGCGCTCCGCCTCCTGCTGGTGGGCATCGATCATGCGGCGGATCCAGTGCAACTCGCCGGTCAGATCACAGTAGTGGGTGCCGCCACGTGCGCAGGCCGCGACGAGCTTCGAGCCGTAGCGAGCGTAGGGGCCGACGGTGGTACACACGACGCGCGTGCGGGAGGCCAGGGAGGCGAGCGAGGCCTCGTCGTCGCCGTCCCCGAGCACGAGGGGCAGGGCCGCCGCCCCGAGACGGTCGCGCACCCCGTCCAGCTTTGCCTCGTTGCGACCGCCCAGGGCCCAGCGAAAAGAGCCCTCCACCCCGTAGCGTTCGAGCAGGTAGGCAGCCACGAGCTGGCCCGTGAAGCCGCTCGCGCCCCACAGAACGATGTCGAATTCCCGGTCACCCTGGCTCATGGCGTTCTCCTCGCTCCTGGTCGCGGGCAGCCCGGGCCGGGAACCCGTCCCGGCCCGGCGGGCGTTACATCCTCGAGCTCAGCCGAACTTCATCTCCATGAAGCAGAGCTTGTTGCCGTCGAGGTCGCGGACGTAGGCGCCGTAGAAGACGTTCGGGATGCGATCTCCGGGCGGTCCGTCGTCGGTCGCACCCAGCTCGAGCGCCTTCGCGTAGAGCTTGTCCACCCCCTGCTTGGATCCGCCGGGGATTGCGATCATCTGGCCGTTGCCCGGCTCGTGGGGCTTCTCGTCGTAGGGAATGCACAGGGCGAGCATCGAGGCGTCCGTCGACGTCCCGTAGAACTTGATCCGGTCCATCCCGAAGAGCTGCTTCGCGCCGACCTCGGCGAGCAGGGCGTCGTAGAACGCGACGGCACGATCCATGTTCCGGGTTCCGATCGTCGCATAGGCGAGCATGGGGTCCTCCTTCAAGGCGCGTGGGGAGACCATACCCCCATTCCTGCGCTCTCGCGCCGGCCCGAAGATCGTCCGCAAGGGTCGCCTGCGGGGGCGCGGAGGCGAGCGAGGCCAGACTACGAGCCGGCGCCCGCTCGCGATCGCCCCGTCGCGCCGGGCAGATGCGTCTCGAGGAGCTGCTCGATCAGCGGCAGCACGGCGCGAGCCGCGTCGTTCCGACCATGCACCTGACGCAGCACGAGGGCCCCCTCGAAGATCACCGTGTAGCGATCCGCAAACCCGTCCGGGCCCTCCACGCCCGCCGCCGCGGCGAGGTCGCGGACCCAGTCCCAGTTGGATCGCTTGTGAGCCGCTGCGGCCCGGTGAACCGCGTCGTCCGGGTTGGGGAACTCGGCCGCCGCATTGATGAACTGGCAGCCGAAGAAGGCCGGGTCGTTGAAGAGGATGTCGAGTACGTCGATCAGGCCGAGGAGCTGCCGCTCCGGGGCCTCGCCAACCAGGAATCGCACCGCCTCGCGCCAGGCACCCATCTCCCAGGCATCCCGCGCCTCGAGGGTCGTCACTACCAGCTCGTCCTTGCTCTTGAAGTGCTTGTAGAAGGTCGTCTTCGAGACGCCGGCCTCGGCCAGGATCCAGTCGAGACCGACCGCATTGATACCGTGGTGGTAGAAGAGGTGCATCGCCACTCCCACCAGCCGATCGCGACCCTGCCCGGGGATCTCCGGGAGCTTCAGCAGCTCGCGGACGTGCTCCTGCGCTTCGGAGAGTCCGGCCATCCGGGCAGCTTGCCCAGGGGTTGACCTCGAGTCAACCGGGGGATGACCGCGAGTGAACTGAGGAACCCTGGCGCTCGTCGATAGGTTCGTCGTCGTTCGTCGCACATCCGCACGACCCCCGAAAAGGAGCAAGGCCATGACGACCGAGACCCTCAATGGAATGGACCTGAAGCAGCTGCACGAGACCGTGGACGCCATCAAGGGCGATCCCGAGATCGCCCACTTCGAGTTCCGGAACACCAACCGCTGGATCCAGGGCGGAGAGAACCGATCCACGATCCAGGAGTTCTACGGCGCGAGGAAGTGGGACGATTCGCGCACGGAGCCGTTCGTCTTCACCAATGGCGAGCCCCCCGTGCTGCTCGGGTCGAACGAGGGCGCAAACCCGGTGGAGTTCCTGCTGCACGCCCTGGCGGGCTGCGTGACCACCACGACGGTGCTCCACGCGGCCGCTCGCGGCATCCGGATCGACTCGATCTCGACCCGGCTCGGTGGAGCGATCGACCTCCAGGGGCTCCTGGGCCTCGACCCGAACGTCGCGCCCGGCTACGAATCCATCCAGGTCGAGATGGACATCCAGGCGGACTGCTCCGACGAGGAGCTCGACGAGCTGCTCGGCTTCGTCCGGGGCCACTCCCCCGTCTGCAACACCGTGTGCCGCCCGGTGCCGGTGACGCTGCGACGCGTCTGAGGCAAACGTTGGGGCCGGCGATCCCCGAGACCGCCGGCCCCAACCGGATCTCACTCACGCGGGCGCGCTCGACGGCGCTCGCCGGAGTGCGACCGGGATGCCGCTCATGTGCGGCATCGCGTTGATCGTCTCACGGGCCTCGGGCGCGAGGCTCGTGAGACGGTTCGTCGACGCCCCGACCGCGTCGGGATCGGCGCCGCTGTCCGGGAGGGCCCCGAATCCGTGCGTGATCGACACGACGCCGCGGCGCAGCGTCGGGTCTGCACGAGCGACGACGCAGATCGCGCCGTGCGGCGAGGCCACCTCGATCCGGTCGCCGTCCGCC
>Ga0209536_100003378_pt1 | contig 25675 bp, 23 predicted proteins | sample DeeMarSeWOR28_12_FD_187461 | JGI IMG/M metagenome (GOLD analysis project Ga0209536, IMG submission 187461) | Marine sediment microbial communities from White Oak River estuary, North Carolina - WOR-2-8_12 (SPAdes) (version 2) | ecosystem: Environmental > Aquatic > Marine > Intertidal zone >...
AGTCAAGATTTGCTCGAAATTTTACGTTGCCCCAATTGTGTGCGTGAAAAGGATGGCCTGCTCACCTTGCATGAAGACACCTGGTTGATTTGCCAGGACTGCGGGCGCAAGTACCCGATTTTGGATGATATTCCGGTCATGTTGATCGATGAGGGGGATAAGTGGATCGATGTAACAACTGAGAAGTTGCCTGTTCCACCTCCGGCCAAGTAAACGAGGCTTTTGTGTCGACTTTAGATGAATTGCTGGCCGATCTGACCAGCGGAGATGAAACGCGTGCCGAAGATGCCGTTCCTGGATTAGTGGATCTAGGCGAAGATGCTTTCCCGGCTCTGCGTGACATGTTGAAAGCTGACGACTCGGATCATCGCTGGTGGGCGCTTCGCACATTGGCCCAATCGCCTCAAGCGCGGACCAAATGGCTGCTTCCGCTTCTAAACGACTCAGTCGCTGAAGTGCGCCAGGCAGCAGCGCTTGGGTTGTGCAGTCATCCTGATGAAACGGCCATCAGGCCCCTCATCCGGGCTTTGAACGATACGGATTCTCTGGTGTCCGGTTTGGCCTGTAATGCGCTGGTTGTAATCGGGAGTCTAGCAGTTCCATCCCTTATCAAAATCCCCAAAGATGCGCCTCAAACGGCACGCATCAACGCGGTTCGCGCGATGGCCGAAATCGCTGACCATAGCGCCATCCCGGCTCTCATGTCTGCCCTGGAAGATGATTCCATCCTGGTGCAGCATTGGGCTGAGGAAGGTCTGGAGCGGTTGGGCCTGAATATGATATATCTAAAACCTGAGTAGAAAGAATGAAAAAATTGAGTTTCCTTAAACGAATTTCCATTTGGCAGATCATAATTATAGTGATTGCAATTGCATTGGCAGTTCCTGCCTTTATTGTGGTTCGCGACTTTGTCACCTGTTGGGAAATAACAGATTTGCCCGGCATGGCTCCGGCCTCCTGCGGCTTAGATAACGGCCTGAGTGGGCCACAGATTACCGTCAATGAGCAAGGAACCCCGGAGGTAGTTACTGATATGCCTTTGCCGGATATAGCCCCGCCTGAAGAGGCTTTGCCTTCCTGGGATGGTGGCAGCCGTGTGACTTTGCTTTTTATCGGCCTGGATGAACGTGATTGGGAAGAAGGTCAGGGCGCGCCGCGTTCCGACACCATGATCTTGTTCACGATTGACCCGATCAGCAAAACAGCCGGGATGCTTTCCGTCCCGCGTGATATGTGGGTTAACATTCCCGGTTTTGGATACAGTCGTATAAACACGGCCTATTCATCTGGTGAGGGTAACAAATTGCCGGGCGGCGGGCCAGGATTGGCTGTCAGGACGGTTGAGCAGTTTATCGGCGTGCCGATTCAATATTATGCCCAGGTAGATTTCAAGGCATTTGAAGAGGCCATCGACGCCATGGGTGGGTTATATCTATGTCCAAACGAAAGGATTACGATTGACCCAATTGGTCCCAAGCCCCCTGTAAAAATGGGCCCAAATTGTCAATATTATTGGGGTTACGAGGTTTTGGGTTATGCGCGTAACCGGCATACCGAAGGTGGTGATGTTGACCGTGCCACTCGACAACAGAAAGTTGTCATGGCGTTGGTTGATCAGGTTTTCTCACCAGAGAACTTCCCTGATATGGTTTCCAAAGCTCCAAAGATATATGAAGAGGCGGAATCGGGCCTGCGAACGAATCTGAGTTTTGACGATGCTTTGAAACTAGGCGTGCTTCTATCACAGATTCCACCCGAAAATATTAAACGCGGCGTGATCGATTTCTCGATGGTTACTTTGGATAGCGTTACCCTGGGCGGGCAGAATGCCAGCATTTTCAAACCTATCCCGGATAAGATTCGCGTGCTTCGTGATGAGATTTTCTCAGCAGCAGGGCCGCTTAGCCCAATGGCAACTGGTGATCCGACAGCACTAATGCAGGAAGACGGCGCGCGCGTGCGTGTTGTAAATGGCACATATACGGAAGGTTTGCCGGAGCGGACAGGAAATTATTTACTTGCACAGGGAATGCAAGTTGTAGAAGCAGGTGGCTATGCTGACCGCCAATATAGCCGCACTACGATCGTTATGTATGGGCCAAAACTATATACCTTGCGCTATCTTATTTCTACCTTTGGAGTCAGTGCTACAGATCAAATTGTATTTGCCCCGGATGCTGTATCAAATGTGGATATTGAAATACGTGTGGGGGCAGATGCCCTGAACATCATTCCTTAGTTCAGAAACTCTATCTGCAAATCCACGCAGATTAGCGGATGAGTATACTAACCCAAGAAGTCAATTGGATACTGCCTCAGCAAACCTGTGGCAGTATTTTTATGGCTGTTGAAAGGTGATAAGCTGTCCGCCCAAATAATTGTTGCCATCTGAGGCCGTGCAGGTGGAAGGGGTTATGCCCGAGGCAGGTGTGCCTCCATCTGCCATGCGGACGGAGTATGTCACATCAGGAGCCATCAAAAAGTCAGCGTAGCCATTGCCGAGTTCGGGTTTAAGACCGGTGAAAATGTGCTCCTCACCGCCGCTCCAGGTGATGACAATTTCTGCGCCAGGGATCTGATTACGCGTTACATTTATTACGACAATCTGTAACAGACCTTCGGCTAATTCCGAGTCGCAAACAGTATCTTGCCCCACCAGTTGATATGGAGCGCCCAGTGTCGGTGTCGATGTTCGGGTAGGCCGAGCTGTTGCGGTCGATAATGGAACAGGAGTATTTGTCGGTTCAATTTCTGAGGTTGGCAGGCTTGTTTCGGGTGTAGATGTTGATGTGCTAATGGACTGTCTTATTGGTTCCGGACTGCTCGTAGGGATTTCGGTTGGGAGATTAGTACCCACTTCCCCCTGAAGAGCAGCAGCCAGCATGGCGACTTGTTGAACGACTTCGGAAGACTCTCCAGTAGCCAACATACGTTGCGCCTGGGCGGTCAAAACTTGGGATGGGTTTGGATCGCCGAGCAATGTCAGGCGTGCGCGGGCACGTTCCAGGTCGCCGGTTGAAGCGTATGCGGCGGCTATGGCAGCGCGATAGTGGTCTTTGAAATCATCCCGCAGAACCAGTGGTTCGGCATCCACATATTCAACCGGGGAGATTACCCAGGTATAAGCTAATCCTAGGCCAAAGCCCAACACTAGTGTCAGTAGTAGCCACACCCAGAGAAAACGATTTGTCTTCATGGCATGCTTGTTCCGGGGATGGGTTGCCAGGTTTGCAAAGCAACTGTCAGTTCTTGAATAAGGACCAAATCGTCGGACGAATAAGCGGCCTGGTGTGCAAAGTCTTCGGCCTCCCCGGCGATGGCGGCAGGTGGTTCACTCCCGAACACGGCTAATCGTCGAGCGGCCAGCGCAGGATCCTGTTCGGCTTGATATGCTTCGGCAACCATGAGCACGTAATCGGTCCGATAATCGATGCGCAGAGCCTCGGGAGTGATGTCGGTGTACTGGACCGGATTAATCATCCAGCCATAGCCCAGTCCAAGCGCAATTCCAAGTGTCAGTGCAATGAGAATAGAGAGCCAACGGGACATGTGATTATTTTGCCATAGCCGAGAGAGAATGGCTAGGGCAAACGGGAATAAAGGAAGCGGAGCCCTTTTTATGTTTTGCAGTTCAAAAGAAAACCACACTGAAGAGGGAGATTATCTTTGATTGGCTATGTTATAATTTTCGAACTTGAGCAAGCACCTCAATCATTGGAGGATTACACATGGAGATTACAACCAAACAATTCAAAAGCTGCGATATGGTCACTGTGAAAGGGCGAATTGACAGTAGCACTGCCCCCCAGTTGACCGAAGCGCTCGAAGGGATTACCGGTGATGGCCGATACAAAATTGTGTTGGACATGAGCGAACTTGAGTATATGTCAAGTGCGGGTTTCCGCGCTTTGCTCTCCGGTCAGCGGGTTTGTAAGCGCTATAATCGAGGTGAGATCGTTCTGGCAGTCGTGCCGCAACGCGTGCAGGAAGCTTTGGAATTGGCCGGATTCACTGAATTGTTCAAAACCTTCGAAGATACTGTTGAAGCGGTTGGTAACTTTTAGCCCGCTGGTTTAGAAAATAGTTATATGAAAATGAGCCGCCTCCGTCTGCGGGATGTAGGCGGCTTTTGACTTCCAAGATGAGTAAAACCACATTTGCTGCAAATTTTGATAGCCTGGATGATATCCGGGAATTTGTCGGTGAGGAAGCGCGCCGGGTTGGCTTTTCGGATAAAGAGATTTATGCTATCCAACTGGCAGCCGATGAAGCCAGCACCAATATTATTGAATATGCGTATGATGGTGTAGAAAACGGGAAAATTGAGATCGACTGCAGTATTGTTAATGAAGAACTAAAAATAGTGATGCGTGATCAGGGCAAACCCTTCGACCCATCCAGCGTTCCGGAACCAAATGTGAATGGCGACCTTGCTGAGCGTAAGATAGGCGGGCTGGGAATATACCTGATGCGCAAGCTAATGGATAAAGTCTCTTATGAAACATCGGCTGAGGGGGACAATCTCTTGACCATGGTTAAAAGGGTGGGAGATAGAGGGTGAACGCTGCGACCCGTTCTCCAGAATCGTTAAACTGGCGAGCACTTGCTGGTCTTGGAGAACAATTAGTCAGCACCACCTCGTTGGCAGACCAACGAGATCGCATCATCGATATGACCCGGCGCTTGGTGGCCGGCGAAGTGGACGTGTGGCTGCACGAAAGTCTTTTCCGCTTGCCTGACCAGGACGAATCGCCCCTGTTCCCACCCGAGCCAGAATTGGACGGGATGCGTGAAGCCTTCGAAGTCGGTAAGCCGGTAATTCATTCTTCTTCGAAAACTAAAACGGCAAACGGATCTTGCGCTGCCTTTCCGCTCGAAGACCAGGGATACACACTGGGTGTATTGCAAGTCAGTCACAAAGAAAAAGACACATTTCCACAGGAAGAAGTGGAACTTCTGGAAGGGCTGGCGAGTGTTATTTCAGTGGGGTTGTTTGCTTCGCACCGTGTAGCGGTTGAACGTTTTCGCCTGAACCAAATCAACCTTGTTCACCAAGTCAGCGCCCAGATCGCCAATGTAATGGATTTAGATGAATTGGCGCGCCGAGTCACAAAACTTATTCAGAATACATTTCATTATTACTATGTAGGAGTTTTTACCAACGAGCCTGGAGAACAAAAGCTATGCTTTCGCTCCAGTGCCTCTGCGCCGCGCATAGGGAGCTATGAAGCGCAAAAAGCATTGGAGGTAGAACTAGGTCAGGGGTTGATCGGGCAGGCCGCTCAGTCCGGGGAGCGTATCGTGGTGGATGATGTCCGGGAGGATGATCGCTTCCGATTCATCCCAAACCTACCGGAGACGAAATCTGAAGTCGTCCTGCCGTTAAAACTCGAGGACCGCGTGCTGGGTGTTTTGGATGTGCAAAGTGACCAGTTGCATGCCTTCCATCCCAATGACTTGTTGATCCTGGATACTCTGGCAGCCAACATCGCTCGCGCAGTAGAAGGAGCGCATCTATATAGCGACCTGCGCCGCCGCGCCGACCAATTGGCGTTAATCGCAGAAGTGAGCGATGCGGTCACTACCACGCTGGATTTGGGCGAAGTGATGCAGAAGACAGCTGCATTCATTCAGGAAAAGTTTAGTTACCCAATTGTGTACTTGTTCACAGTACATCCAACTCGTAGACAGGTGATCTGCGAAGCGAGCAGTGGCGTAGATGTTGACAAGTCAACCGGGTTTGCGCTTCCGCTGGATGACCCGCGGGGTATCATTCCCTGGGTAGCCCGTAACGGTGAGACTGTTCTGACAAATGATGTCAGCCAGGATGAGCGTTATATCGATTCATCTTTTCCGCCCAAGAATATTTCTTCTGAATTATGTGTGCCGTTATTGTTCGATCAACAGGTGGTGGGGGTGCTGGACGTGCAAAGCGATCAGCTCAATGCGTTCACGAAAGAAGACCAGGTGATTTTTGAAGCTGTTGCAGATAACATCGCTTCGGCCATCCATAACGCGGATCTCTACGCTTCGGAGCAATGGCGCCGCCAGGTAGCCGACAGCCTGCGCGAAGTGGCGGTGTTGCTTTCCGCCAATGTGGGCGTCGAAGATGTGTTGGATGCCATCCTCACAGAATTGAACAACTCCTTGCCGGTCGATATTTCGGCGATCTGGTTATTTGAAGATGGGGATTTGTATTTGGCCGCAGTCCACGGTTGTGATTCAGACTCTCTGGAAGATGCCCGTCGGAGTTCACCGGAAGCATCCATTGCCTTGATGAGCGCCTTGATTGCTGAACAACCTGTCATTCGTACTTCTAGCGACCCGAAATGGCCCTCTGGATTGGCAGCCGATTTTGATGAGGATTATTCATCCATCTCTGCGCCGTTGCGTGTCGGAGACCAACCTGTTGGCGTATTGACCCTGGCACACTCCACGCCCGGTCGTTACGGTCATGAAGCCCAGGCCATGACCACCACCTTTGCCAGCTATGCCGCTGTGGCAATTGAAAATGCTCGCCTGTATGATTCCGCCCAGGAACAGGCCTATGCATCGGCAGCCTTGTTGCAGGTGGCGCAGGCTGTGGTCAGCCTGAACGACCTCGATGAAATTTTAAGCACCATCATCCGCATTATGCCTATCCTCGTAGGTGTTGATCGTTGTGCACTGTATCTGTGGGATGCAGAAAAGGAAGCCTATTGCCCTTATGAAGAGTACGGCCTTTCAGAAAATGAAGAGATTGAATTCTGGGAAAGCGAATATCCATTGGGGATATCGCCCTTATTGGATGCTGCCCGTGAACAGGCACGCTTGATTGCAATCCCGGTTGACAAAGGGCAAACCTTGCAGGACTGGATAAACTTCCAGGCCCTGGATGAAGCCTCAGAAAGCGCGGCTATGATGGGGAACGACCAGCTTCTCCTGGCTGTGCCCCTGCTGATCAAGAATGACAATTTCGGCATTTTGCTGGTACAGGAAGCGCCCGGTGGATTGCGTTTCCGTGCCCGCCGTCTGGACATCATTAATGGTATCGCGCAGCAGGCAGCTTTAGCGCTCCAGAATGACCGCTTGCAGGAAGAAATGGTCGTCCGTGAACGTCTCGAAACGGAAGTCCAGCTTGCTCGCCAGATCCAGCAGACCTTCATCCCGGACGAATTGCCGGTACTCTCCGGCTGGAACCTGGCAGCCCGCTGGTGGACGGCCCGTCAGGTGGGCGGCGATTTCTACGACGTGATGGAATTACCCGGTGGACGCCTAGGCCTGTTCATCGCAGACGTGGCCGATAAAGGCATGCCCGCGGCGCTCTTCATGTCGCTCACACGGACGCTCGTGCGGGCTGCCGTTATTGACACCGAATCGCCAGCCGAAGCCCTGCGCCGTGTCAATGACCTGCTCATCCCGGATACGCAGCAGGGCATGTTCGTTACGGCTGTCTATGCCGTGCTTTACCCTGAGACCGGAAAACTGGTCTATGCCAACGCGGGACATAACCCGCCGCTGTGGTTGACTTCCGATGACAAGATCGAGCGCCTGACGCGCACAGGCATGGCTCTGGGCGTTGTAGAAGGCACAGAAATTACAGAACGAACCATCGAACTAAACAAGGACGATAACCTACTGCTCTACACTGACGGCTTGAGCGAAGCCTTCTCTCCCGATGGGGACTTATTCGAAGAAGAGCGCATTATTGGGGTTTTGCAGGCCAGAAAATCTGAAGTTGCTGAAAGGATTCTGGGGGAGATTGAAGATGAGCTGGATAAGTTTGTAGGCGATGAAGAACAATCTGATGACCTGACCATGTTGCTCTTGCAGCGAGAATAGAAATTTTCTTGTTCTAGCCGCTATATTCGGCGGCGTTTTTATGATTTTACAAAGAATTTACACTCCCACCACTCGCCGATAACAACCATTTCCTAGAATGGGGACATCAACACACATGGAGGTTGTTATGAAAAAGTTTACTACTCTCTTCAAAAAAACCATCTTAATGGCACTGATCGCTGCCCTTGCTCTCGCGGCCCTGCCCGTCACGAATGCCTACGCATCCGGTTTGAACGATCCAGCCGACCCGCCTGCTGGTGATGAAACGGGGCGTTCTGGTAAGCGTTTGGAGCGGGCCTGGGTACGTTTACAAAAAGCCTACGAGCGCCAGGGACGGATGCTCGACCGCGCCGATACGATGGCTGAAAAGATGCAGAATCTAATCAACAGAATGGAAGAAAACGGAAAAGATGTCACTGCTTTGCAGGCTGCCCTGGATGCCTTCGAAGATGCTCTTAAAGATGCGCATCCGATTTATGAGAGTGCTAAAGGTATTATCAACGCTCACAAGGGTTTTGACGATGAAGGCAAGGCCACCGACCGCGAGCAGGCCGTTGAGACGGTCAAGGATTTGGGTGGCAAGTTGAAAGAAATCCGTGGGATCGTTGACGAGCCTGGCAAAGCCCTGCGCGAAGCCATCAAGGCCTTCCGTGAGGCCAATCGCCCAGTAGATACATCTGGTGCAGAAGGATAACCATAAAAATAAATACGGAGTCCAACGACTCCTGTCGTTGAGTTTTCGAAGTCAGGTGACTTTGGCTTCGTTGCTTTGACCTTTCCCCTCTGTTGGCTTACAATCATGAAAGCGCAGTTACTTTGTTGCTTGTAAGAAGAAACCCGAAAAATGGGGGTGGGGCGTACGCGCCCACCCCCATTTTTCGGTATCTCTCTTTCCGAAGGCAATAACATGAATAGTAACGAAAAATTAATCGACATTCAAGGAGTAACATATGTACACAACCGAGGGTAAGAAGATCGTTCACACCGAAAAAGCGCCGGAAGCCATCGGCCCCTATTCGCAGGCCGTCCGCACGGAGGGCCTGGTCTACACTGCCGGGCAGATCGGTCTCGACCCGGCCACGATGGAAATTGTCAGCGGCGGGATAGAGGCCGAAACACGCCAGGTGCTGAACAACCTGAAACAGGTTCTGGAAGCAGCCAACTCCGGGTTGAACTATGTGGTCAAGACCACCGTTTTCCTGCGCGATATGGCTGACTTCCCCAAGATGAATGCTATCTATGGGGAGTTCTTCCCTGAAAACCCGCCCGCCCGTTCCACTGTTGCGGTGAAAACCCTGCCGAAGGATGTGGCCGTAGAAATTGAGGCCATCGCCCTCATCGCACCTGCCAACGGCGACTGATCACTGATTACAGTTCACTAGTCACTGAACAATGCCTTCCGACCTGATTCTGCTCGTGGATGATGAGCCGTCCATCATCCAGCTTGCGCGCATGTATTTGGAGCGCGAAGGTTTTCGCGTGAGTGCGGTCGGAGATGGGGAAGCAGCCCTTGAAGCAGTAGCAAACGAACGTCCGGCCCTGATCGTGCTGGATGTCATGCTGCCCAAACTGGACGGATTCGAAGTCTGCCGTCAGTTGCGCGCTAAGGACGATCCGGTCGCCATCCTAATGTTGACTGCCCGTGACGAGGACATCGACAAAATCCTGGGTCTCGAACTAGGCGCGGATGATTACCTGACCAAGCCGTTCAACCCACGAGAGTTGGTGGCGCGCGTGAAAGCCATTCTACGGCGGGATCGAAAAGCCTCTGCGAATGAAAAACCTGTAACGCTGGGTGACCTGACTATTGACCCAACCCGCCGCGAAACTCGCCTCGGGGATCGGACCTTGAACCTGCGCACCCAGGAATTCGACCTGCTTCTCACTCTGGCGGAGCAACCGGGGCGAGTCTTTACGCGCGAGCAGTTGTTGCAACAGGCCTGGGGCTTTGACTACTACGGCCAGACCCGCACAGTGGACGTGCACATTGCACACCTGCGCAAGAAACTGGACGGTGGTTTGGTCAAAATCGAGACTGTGACAGGTGTGGGATATAAACTGGTCGTGTAGTATGTTCACTTCGCTCCGTGCTCGTCTCTGGTTGAGTTATGTAGCCCTGATCGTAACGGCCCTGGGAGTGATGGCTGTGGCGTTTGGCTTTTATTTGTGGCGTAATCCACTACTTTATCGTCAGACCACAACACGCTTAAAAACGGTAGCCGCGGGAATTGCCAACCGTCAGGATGAATTGTTTTTGCAAGCACAATCAACGGCGTTGGAGCGTGCGGCGATTGCCTTTGAAGTGCGCATCCTGCTGTTTGAGCGAAAAGGGAAGTTGCTTTTTGATACATCCTCTTCAGATGCGGGAATTGATCTACCCAGACGAATATCATCTAATCGTGAAATTCCGACTGTGCGTGATGATGCAGGAGTGGTGTGGCTCTATTCGCGCAAGCCTTTAGATGACGGAACAATTCTCGTGGTTGCCACCCCACGTCCGCGTGTGCCGCTGCTAAACATTGTGCGCGATGAATTACTGCCTATTCTTTTTCAAGGAGGTGGTATCGCATTGCTGCTTTCACTGGTTTTGGCTTATGGCGTGGCGCGTTGGGTAGCTGACCCGCTCCAAGGGGTAATCGCTGCTTCGCGGCATGAGCCTATAGCTGAAACAAAACCTGTTTTAGAGCATGGTCCGCGCGAGGTCCGAGAGTTGACGCGCGCATTCAATGAGATGATCGCACGTGTACGTAGCAGTCAGACATCACAGCGAAACTTCGTCGCCAATGTTTCCCATGAATTAAAAACGCCACTTACATCTGTCCAGGGCTTTGCTCAAGCCATTTTGGATGGCACTGCCAATGCACCTGATGAGCAAAAACAGGCCGCGGAAGTTATCTACAACGAGTCGGGGCGCATGCACCGCATGGTACTTGATCTGCTCGATCTAGCCAGGCTGGATGCCGGTACGGCTGATTTAAAAATGGCCCCGGTTGATATGCGTGTACTGCTCAATAGCATAGTGGAGAAATTTAGCTTGCAGGCTCAAAAAGATGAGATTATATTGGCAGTTGATATACCGCCTGAGTTTCCAACTCCGGTTGCCGATGGTGACAGGCTGGCGCAGGTTTTCACGAACCTTGTCGAAAATGCCCTCCGGCACACACACGCAGGTGGACAGGTTACCTTACAGGCCCAGGCAAACCAAACCGAGGTGGAAGTCCGCGTGATAGATACCGGATCAGGTATCCCTGCGGATGCGATCCCGCACATCTTCGAGCGCTTTTATCAGGCTGACTTATCTCGCTCAGGTGGAAAGAAGCATGGCGCTGGATTAGGTCTTGCAATTGTGCAAGAGATTGTGACCGCACATGGTGGTAGAATTACGGTTCGCAGCCAGGAGGGGCTAGGGACAACATTCACCGTTCATGTGCCGCTTGTTCAACCAGCGGCTACTACTCTCCTGCGCCGTAAAAACTAATTCATATACTACAGGCTGCTAAAACCTGTATAATTTGTGCAACAAGTACCGTTAGTTACGGTATCAGCCTGTATACTATCCTATGCCACCACGCGTATCGATTATTGTCCCCTGCTACAACGAACAAGCGACCATTCGTCAACTGTTGGAAGCCATATACCACCAGACCTATTCGCGCGCCGAAATGGAAGTGGTCATTGCAGATGGCCTTTCGGAAGATGCCACCAAAGATGAGATTGATACATTCCAGAAAGAGTTTCTAGATCTGGTTGTGCGCGTTGTCGATAATCCTGCTCGCTCCATCCCTTCGGCCATCAATTGTGCTATTCAAGCTTCACGCGGTGAGACCATTATCCGTATGGATGCGCATTCTCGACCTTATCCCGATTATGTGGAACGTTGTCTGTCAGCACTGGATGCAGGTCTGGGTGAAAACGTTGGAGGCGTGTGGGATATCAGGCCAGGTAACAAAAGCTGGATTGCCAAATCGATCGCTGTCGCGGCTGCACATCCGCTGGGAGTGGGGGGCGCTGGTTACCGTATCGGCGCGCAAGCCTCGGTTGTGGATACTGTCCCATTTGGTGCGTTTCGTCGCACGTTGATTAATAAGATTGGTTTATTTGATGAAACATTGCGTGGCGCAAATGAAGATTACGAGTTCAATGTGCGCATCCAGAAAGCTGGCGGGCGCGTCTGGCTGGACCCGGATATTGTTACCGTTTATTATGCCCGCTCAACACTGCGGGAGTTAGCCCGTCAATACGGGCGCTACGGCTACTGGAAATTTCGCATGTTACGTCGCTATCCAGAAACACTGCGCTGGCGTCAGGGATTGCCTCCACTATTTGTTGCCAGTCTAAGTGGGTTGCTTTTGTTGGTCTGGTGGCCTTTGGCAAGGTGGCTTTTGATGCTGGAACTGGCTATTTATTCCATGGTTCTTTTATTAACAGGTGTGTTATCATCTGCCAGGCATCGTAATATTTACCTTCTCATAGGACTACCGATATCCATCGCTACAATGCATCTGGCTTGGGGCGGTGGTTTTCTTTGGAGTGTGGTTATGTCCAAATGGGAAAAACGCTCTAATGGCTGATCATCAAACTCCCCGAATTCGTCTCCGCCCCAGTGAACATCGTGTCCTACTGTTCATCGGCGATTTGCTGATGTCTGTGGTTTCAGACTTTGCAGCTATTTATACTTGGAGAGAATATCAGCGTTATGTATTGATGGCTGAAGATCTAAAGCCCAAAGTTGTTGAGCAATTATTGGGTAACATCAATATCCCATTTTGGTTTTACCTTTTGCCCCTTGCCTGGCTACTATTGATGATTGAATTGTACGAGCCGCACACCGCTGCAAATTGGCGAAAAACTTTACGCGGCATTGCCATCGCAGCCTTTGTTGGGCTTGTGATTTACTCTTTGGTTTTTATTATTCGTGTAAATCCAAATGCCTTACCCCGTATAGGTGTTGGCGCTTTTTTATTGTACGCATCTATTCTTACTTTACTGTGGCGGTTGCTTTATATTCGCTTCAATACAACTTCGGGACAATTGCGCCGCATTCTGGTTGTCGGCGCCGGAAAGGCCGGTCATACGCTGGCCGAGGTTTTTCTATCTCAAATCCCACCTCCTTTCAATCTGGTTGGCTTCATAGATGACGATCCGCAGAAGTTGGGGCAATCGATTTTAGATTTTCCCGTCCTCAGTCAGAGCTTTGAGTTACTAGAGATTATTGAAACTCATAAGATTTCCGATATTGTCGTTGCAATAAGCAGTGCTATCCAGGGTGCAACTTTCCAAACGATTCTGGATGCCCAAGAGCAAGGTGTGGAAGTTACCCGTATGCCCACTCTTTACGAGGAAATGACCGGACGGGTTCCAATCCATCACCTTGAGTCGGATTGGGTTATCCGTTCTTTTGTTGATGAGGCGCGTGTCAGTGGGATGTATTTATTGGTTAAGCGCTTGATCGATATTATGGGTGGTTTGGCGGGAATTGTGATATTCGTTATCATCTTCCCTTTTACTGCATTGGCTACCTTGATAGATAGCGGCCTGCCTATTTTTTATTCACAAATTCGGTCTGGCAAAGGTGGGCAACTATTCAAAATATATAAGTTTCGTACTATGCGACAGGATGCTGAAGCAGATGGACAGGCACGTTTGGCAGAGGAAAATGACCCACGCGTAACGATTGTCGGTAATTTTCTGCGCCGTATGCGTTTGGACGAATTTCCCCAATTTTGGAATGTGTTGCGCGGTGAGGTCAGCCTGGTAGGACCTCGAGCTGAGCGTCCCGAATTGGTCGACACTTTTCAGGAGCAAATCCCGTTCTACCGGGCGCGGCTATTGGTCAAACCCGGTGTGACGGGTTGGGCACAGATTAATTATGGGTATGTCTCAACAGTGGGGGATACAGCCGTTAAACTCGAATATGATTTGTATTACATTAAGCATCGGACATTAGGAATGGATTTGAATATTATTTTGCGAACTATCGGCACCATGCTGTCTGGAAAAGGTAGGTAACATGACGCACTATCTGGTTACCGGTGGAGCCGGTTTCATCGGTTCCCATCTTGTGCGTACCTTGCTTGATCAAGACGCGGATGTGCGCGTATTAGACAACTTCTCAACGGGGAAACGTGAGAACTTGTCAGGATTGGGTGCCAAGCTTGAGGTCCTGGAAGGAGACGTGCGGGACCGCGCTATTGTACAGGATGCGGTTCGGGATGTGGATGTGGTCTTTCACGAAGCAGCTTTTGTCTCTGTCCCCGAATCGATGGAGAAACCACAAGATTGTTTCGATACTAATGTAACTGCAACGGTTGGCCTGTTTGATGCAGCACGCGAGGCCGGAGTAAAGCGGGTTGTGATTGCTTCCAGTGCGGCTGTTTATGGTGAATCGGATGCCCTACCTCTGGAGGAAATCACACCTACACAATCGCTTTCACCTTACGCAGCCTCGAAACGTACAGGTGAGATATATGCTCAATTGTATACGCAGGCCTTCGGGTTGGATGCGGTAGCACTGCGTTACTTCAATGTGTATGGACCGCGCCAACGACCAGACTCTATGTATGCTGCCGCCGTCCCGATTTTTGTGCGGCGTCTGTTGGATGGCAAGCCTGTGACTGTTTTTGGCGATGGCGGCCAGACACGAGATTTGATTAATGTCCGCGACGTGGTGCGCGCCAATCTAATAGCATCAGAACACCCGAATGCTCCAGGTCAAATTTTCAATATCTGCACCGGGCAGGAAACCCGTATATTGGATCTATTGGAAGTATTGTACGATCTGTTCCCTGATGTACAGCAGCCAGCCTTTGCTGAACCGCGCGCGGGCGATATTTATCGCTCGGTGGGCAGCGCAGAATTCATCGCGCAAACCTTAGGATTTCGGTCTGAAGTTACTCTGGAAGAAGGCTTGAAAGAGACGGTTGCATGGATGCAGGCATAACACCACGCCCGCGTATGCAGATCCGCAACCGCTACGTGTTCCTGGGGGATTTGGCGTTGATTATTGTCTCAGTGATGGGTAGCTTTGCCCTGCGCCTGGATGTGGGACAGTTGCCTTATTATTTTCCGGCGGTGCTTATCATGATGGGTGTCGCCTTGCTGACCAAGGTGCCGGTTTATTATGCCTTTGGGTTGTATCGTCGTTTATGGATTTATGCCAGCACGAGTGAATTGCGGCTGATTACGGTTGCGGTCACTACGGCCTCGGTACTGACATCCGGTCTGATGCTTTTGCTTATCAGTTTAGGTTGGGTCATTCCAGGCATGCCGCGTTCATCGTTGGGCATTGATTGGTTGATCTCATTGGTGCTAATTGGTGGTTCGCGATTTGCCTTACGGATATTAGCCGAACAGTCTGCCACGCCGCGGAATGGAAAGACGCGCAAGGTTTTAATCATTGGCGCGGGTGATGCCGGTGCCCTGGTTGTGCGTGAACTTCAAAAGACTTCACAACTCAACCTTTTGCCTATCGGATTCCTGGATGATGATCTTGCCAAACAGAAACAAGAGATCAATGGTGTTCCTGTTATTGGAACGGTTACTGACATACCGGATGTGCTCGAAGACCGCCCTGTAGACGAAGTCATCATCGCCATTCCATCCGCGGCTGGTAATGTATTGCGATTTGTCACAGATGCTTGTCGTATTAAAGGCATACCATCACGGACAATGCCTGGGATAAATGAATTGATCGGTGGCAAAGTCAGTGTCAGCCGCTTGCGGGAAGTGGATATCACAGACCTGCTGCGCCGCGAACCCGTAAAGATTGATAACCGGTTGGTTGGTTCAAGCTTGAGTGGCAAACGTGTGCTGGTCACCGGCGCAGGTGGGTCGATTGGCCGCGAAATTTCCCGTCAGGTGGCTCGTTGGGGACCCTCTGAACTGGTCTTGCTGGGGCATGGAGAGAACAGCATCTTTGATGCTTTACTCGAGTTGCAGGAAGATTATGGAACGCTATCAATCCATCCCATCATTGCAGATGTGCGCGATTTATCGCGTTTGCAGGCGATTTTTCAGGCACATCGCCCGGAAGTTGTATTCCATGCCGCAGCACATAAACACGTGCCCTTGATGGAATATAACGTTGAGGAAGCCATAACCAACAATGTTGTTGGCACGCGCAATGTTGTGCGGATTTCAACGGATTTTGACGTTGAGCGCCTTGTTTTGATTTCGACAGACAAGGCCGTAAAGCCGATCAACGTTTATGGTGCGACCAAGCGCCTGGCTGAAATGATCGTCATTGACGCTGCCCAACGCACCGGGCGTACGTTTACAGTGGTCCGGTTTGGCAATGTGCTGGGCAGTCGCGGTTCGATTGTCCCACGTTTCAAGTCCCAGATTGCACGTGGCGGGCCAGTATCCATTACCCACCCGGATATGGAGCGTTACTTCATGACCATCCCTGAAGCTGTGCATCTGGTTTTGCAAGCGGCTGCCATGGGACAGGGCGGCGAGGCCTTTATTCTGAATATGGGTGATCAGATACGCATCCTTGAACTGGCCGAAGACTTGATCCGCCTGTCTGGACTGGAACCTGGCCGCGATATCGAAATTGCTTTCACTGGTATCCGCCCTGGCGAGAAGTTGAGCGAGGATTTGTGGGAGCAAGGAGCACATTTTCAACCAACGGCGCACTCTGAAATATTTCGATCGAGAGAAGATGAGGAAGTGGACAGCCAACGGCTTTCAAAGGCCATCAATCAGCTTGAGCACCTTGCTCGGCAGGGTGAAGTGGATACTATTATCCGTGTGTTGGATGAGGTTATTCCCAGTGCGGCTGTCCGTTCGACCCCTCCGCCTGATATTACATCCATTGTCTAACGGTGGTCGAATAGCGGAGTATATCGAGACCATCATGCCCGAAGTATCCCTCACCGATTGGAACGCCTTTCTAAAGAAACACCCTGACGCGCACATCCTTCAGACCGGGGAGTGGGGTGAATTGAAATCTGCCTTTGGATGGGACCCTCTCCGCATCATCCTAGACGATGGGTCTGGTGCGCAGGTCCTGTTCCGCCGCCTGCCCCTCGGCCTGACTCTGGCTTATATGCCGAAGCCAGTAATTAGCTTTCAGCAATTAGCTACCGGCGATAGTTTTTGGAAAGAAGTGAGTGCGGTTTGTAAGAAGCGTCGGGCAGTGTTTCTTAAAATTGAACTTGACACTTGGACTGTTTCCCCTCCCCCTACAGGAGAGGGGTTAAGGGTGAGGGTAAGTCTGCACAATATCCAACCCCCTCGAACAATTATCGTTGACTTGCGTGGAAGCGAAGATGACATCCTCGCCCGCATGAAACAGAAAACGCGTTATAACATCCGCCTGGCTAAAAAGAAAGGTGTTACAGTTCGTGCATGGGATGATATTCCCGCATTCCATGACATGATGCAAATCACCGGTGGGCGTGACGGTTTCGGTGTCCACAGCCTGGAATATTACCAGCGTGCCTATGATTTATTCAAACCGGCAAATATGGCTGAGTTGCTGGTCGCCGAATACGAGGGTAAGCCATTAGCAGCCCTGATGGTCTTTGTACGGGGTAAGCGCGCCTGGTATATGTATGGCGCCTCCAATAATGAAGAACGTAACCGTATGCCAACCTATCTACTGCAATGGGAAGCCATGCGATGGGCACGTTCGAATGGGGCAGAAGAATATGATTTATGGGGTGTGCCTGATGAGGACCAGGAAACCCTTGAAAATCAATTCACTGAGCGTAGCGATGGTTTGTGGGGCGTGTATCGTTTCAAGCGTGGTTTTGGTGGCGAGATAAAACGAGCTGCACAGGCGATGGATTGGGTGTACAACCCATTACTTTATCGGCTTTATCTCTGGCGTATGGCTGGCCGGGAGGCTGGATGATGCACCCATTCAAGGGAACAGCTTCTGAGTGGAATGAACTAATAAGTCAATTGCCAAATCAGCATTTACTTCAAACTTGGGAGTGGTCACAGGTCAAGGCAAAATATGGCTGGGAGCCGATACCGATTGTCTGGTTGAAAGAGTCGAACAGGTCTGGCATGTCAGACTCGTTCGACAAATTAGACTTGTCAGACATCGTGGCTGCTGCAATGGTACTCAAACGACGCATCCCCATTCGCGGATTTGGGGCACGCCTGAACATTCTGTACGTCCCCAAAGGCCCGGTGATGGATTGGTCAGATGAGCCGCTGCGGGAGCAAGTTCTTAATGATCTGCAGGCTTTTGCGAAACGTCAGAGCGCGATTTTTTTGAAGATCGATCCGGATGTTGTGTTGGGAACGGGTATCCCCGATGGGACAGATGATGTGATTGATACCGGTGGGCAAGCCGTGATGTCCGTTTTGAAGCGCAGAGGCTGGCGATTTTCATCCGATCAAATTCAGTTCCGTAATACCGTCCTGATTAATTTATCTCATTCCGAAGATGAAATGCTAGCGCGTATGAAACAGAAGACGCGTTATAACGTCCGATTGGCAGGTAAGAAGGGCGTCACTGTGCGAATTGGCACTTTAGACGATTTGCTCATGTTATACAAGATGTACGCTGAGACCTCGGTGCGGGATGGCTTTGTTATCCGGGACGAAAGCTATTACCAAACTGTCTGGCAATCTTTTATGCAATCGAAGTCCCCAACATGTGAGCCGCTGATCGCCGAAGTAGACGGAGAACCTGTCGCTGCAGTTTTTGTTTTCTACTTTGCTGGCCGTGCGTATTATATCTATGGGATGTCGCGTGAAGCCCATCGCGAAAAGATGCCGAACTATCTCCTGCAATGGGAAGCCATTCGGCGTGCCCGGGCGGCTGGATGCAACACCTATGATCTGTGGGGTGCCCCAGACAAGTTTGATGAGAGTGACTCAATGTGGGGCGTGTTCCGTTTCAAGCAAGGCTTGGGCGGGGATGTGGTGCGTACGCTCGGCGCCTGGGATTTTACGCCCAAGCCGTTCTGGTACAAAATGTATTCGGAAGTCATCCCGCGCGTGTTGGATGTGATGCGTTCGCGTGGCAAATCTCGGACGCAGCAAGCTTTAGATTAGAATCCACGACACTTGCACCGCGCGCAAGTGCAGGTGAGATCACGAAGGACATGAAATTTGGGAGGCGAAGATATCCTTCGTAGATAAGAAAGGAAAATCATGGTTCAGCGATTGAATTTTGCCCATCTCCCTACGCCTGTAGAAGAATTACCCCGTCTGTCAAAAATACTTGACGGTCCCAGGCTACTTATCAAACGTGATGACCAGACCGGCCTGGCCTTTGGCGGCAACAAGACCCGCAAACTGGAGTTCCTGGTTGCGGAGGCCCAGGCGCAAGGCGCGCAGATGTTGATATCAGGGGGCGCGATTCAATCCAATCACTGTCGGCAGACGGCTGCCGCTGCGGCTCGGTTTGGGTTTGCGTGTACTCTCGTACTGACTGGTGACATGCCTGCACAATCTTCTGCCAACCTATTATTGGACGAAATGTTTGGCGTTGAAATCGTAAACGTAGTAGATCGTGCCGACCGTGACCGGATGTTGCAGGAAACCTTCGATAAGGCAGCGCAGGCCGGGAAGAAACCATATCTGGTACCGTATGGCGGTTCCAGTCCCGTTGGCGCGTTGGGATATGCCTATGCGGTTGATGAGTTTGTCAAGCAGGATGTCAAAACGGATTGGATCGTTTTCGGTACTTCATCAGGCGGTACGCATGCCGGGTTGACACTTGGAAAGAGGATTTTCGGCTACGAAGGGAAAATACTTGGCATCAGCATCGATGAACCCGAAGCTTGGCTGAAAACAAATGTTTCAACCCTGGCTTCGGATGCATCGGAGTTGCTTAGCGAGCGTATCGAATTCACCCCTGAAGATGTCCTGGCAACCGATGCGTACAGCCAGGCCGGTTACGGCGTGTTAACAGATGCCGAACGCGAAGCCGTGAAATTGTTTGCAAAGTATGAAGGCATGCTGCTCGATCCGGTTTACACCGGGCGCGCGGCGGCGGGATTGATTGATTTGATCCGCAAGGGATTCTTCAAGAAGGATGAAGCGGTTCTGTTCTGGCATACAGGTGGTACCCCCGCTCTTTTCGCTGAGAAATACGCATCGCACCTGTAACCAGTAATTCGAGGTAAACAAAGTGCCCCGTATAGGGTGAGGGGGGCACCCTATACGAGGCGACTATATTGTCACATAAATTTGAGTTTTTTGCAAGTGTAAAAACGTTATTATTCAATACAGGTGCGTATCAGGGATGTGGAATCCGCATAACACCCTTCGGACTCGTTTTGCCCTTTGAGCCAATCCAGATACAAACGTGACAGGGTTACGGGCTGGATATTTCGTTCGGCTAAATCAGGCAGTGCTTTTTCGGTGGTATCCATATCCTCGATGCGGGTGTGCAGTAACACCACATCTCCCCGTTGGATCTTCGGTACCGTGTAGTTGACCACGCTCTCGGTCGGTCCGCCCCAGCCGGTTGACCACATGGTTGGCACCACGCCGCGTTGGGCGCACATGTACAAAAAAGAAGGGCTGGTGTTTCCAAAAGGTGGGCGCGCGAAACGCACCACTGGTTCCTCGTCCAATACTTCGCGGAGCGCCTCCAGCCAGCGGTCGAAATCAGCCACTACGTTATTCGGCGATACTACCTGCGGATTGGTATGATCAAACGAGTGATAGCCGATCTCATGTCCCCTTTTGTAGAAACGTTTCCATATCCCCGGATCTTTGCCCTGATTGCTCAGCAAGGCTTCGCCCACAGGGAAAAGCGTGATTCGCACATCCGGGTGTCCTTCCAAGATTTTCTCCAGCCTTTGCATCATGGTAACCAGATAACAGTCATCGTAGGTTAGCGCGATGCGGTTGTAACGTGTGCTGCCCTGGTAAAGGATGGGCTGTTCCTGGTAGGCGGTTGCGGCAGGCTCAAATGGCAAAAAGGCTGTACTCAACAGAGACAGACCACTAAATTTGAGAAAATCGCGACGAGAGATGGAAATCATCGGAAAGATTTAACCATAGATAAGCGCAGATGGAAAGTGCTATTTTTGTATCGCATGCTTACGTCCAAGCGTGAAAACAGCAATCCCGATCCAGGCCAGGTTCAACGCGGCGGAAGGGTAAGCCTTCCAATAAACGGTGTTCGCGATCAGGAAAATTCCAGCCACGATGTTGATACCCTGATAGAGCCATGCATCTCCTTCTACCTTTTTCAAGGAGACAAGCGCATAAGCGAATAAAAACAGGACAGCACCGATCCAACCCAGGACATCTACGAAAATTTGCATATTGCCTACTTTGTGAACAGAAAGTTCCTGTTTTAGATTTTTTCGATTTTATTTCGCCCCTTATCTTTGGCCAAAAAGAGAGCTTTATCTGCTCGCCGGTAAATATCATCAAAGGATTTGTCTGCACGAATGATTTCTGTTATCCCGGCGCTGAAACTGATCTGTATCTGTTGTTCGTTTGGCAGCTTCAAAACTCCATTTGTGAGATATTGTTTAACACGCGACATGACTTCCAGAGCTTGATCCGGTTTTGTGTTGGGTAGAAGTAAACCGAATTCATCGCCAGCTAACCGACCAGTTGTATCAGAAGAGCGTTTTTCCTGTTTGATTAGCTCTACCAACTTTTGGAGGGCAAGGTCGCCTGCAGGGTGACCGTACGTGTCGTTTATGGTTTTCAATTTATCAAGATCAATAATAACGAAGGAGAACGGTTCACCGTAGCGCTTGGAGCGATCAAACTCGACTTTCGCCATATCAAGGAAGCCACGCCTGTTGAGAATACCTGTCAGGCTATCGGTGATTGCTAGTTCTCTCAACTGTTCACGACCGGCAAGCAGCGTTTTTTGAACTAAATATTGATGATACCGCTGCGAATCGAGTTGCGCTGATGAAATAAAGCCGATGATATTCATAGCAGCTATAGTAATGAAATTCATAACAATATTAAGTTCAGTCACTCCCTGAATACTCATCTGGTTATAATTGAGAAGAATGTACACACTTATAAGAGAAACAGCCACCGCTGGGATTATTTTGAAAAGTTGCCGATTTGGGATTAACAGGTAAAAACTGAGTACCCACAGGTAATTAAAGATGACGTCTTCAATAGAAATCCTGTTTTGACTAACGGTAGAGAAAAAAGACAACGCCACCAGGGCGATGCTCCAGACTAATATGGAGTAATCGGTAAAAATGATATTTTGGCGTTTGGGCAAAGAGAAATATAGCCAAATAGATGCGCTGAAAAAGAGGATCCGAAGCGTCGCCAATAGGTAAATTGGCGAAGTTAGTTGCAATGCATGATAATCTGTAAAAAGATATCCAAGCACCAATAGCGCCACAATGGCTATTACTATTTGTATTCGCTTTATATCTTCTTGCAGAAAAGTTTCTCGATATGCAGGATCAGTTTTTCCTAGAATCGCATCTCGCCAGTTCCACCAGGGTTTCACATTGTCTCCATGTAGCGAAGGTGTAAACTATCATAACATTGGCAAAGATTTTCACCTCAGTTATTGTAACGCAAGTTTAGTACTTTACCCTTACATCAATTGCCACAATACCATCGGATAGCACTCGTAACGGATTGATCTCGATTTCAGAGATTTCAGGATGCTCATTCGCCAGACGTGACAAGCGGATGAGTGCATCAACTACGGCGGACTTATCAGCAGGGAGGAGGTTGCGATACCCGTCCAGTTTACGGCCTGCCCAGGTTTTGTGCATCATGGACTCAGCCTCGGCCTGCGTCAATGGCCCCAGGGCAAAAGCCACGTCCTTGAGCCCTTCCACTTCGACGCCACCGGAACCGAACATGATCAGCGGCCCAAACTGTGGATCGCGCACCATGCCCACGATCACTTCCTGGCCTTCAGAGATTTGTTGCTGCAAATGCACACCTTCGATCTTTACATTTGGATGTGGATTCCCCGCCTTTTTTATGAGTTGCGCGTAACCATCGTGCGCTTCACGTTCGCTGGAAATATCCAGTAAAACCCCGCCAACATCGGACTTGTGTAAAATGTCCGGCGAAGCGATTTTCATCACCACCGGGAAGCCCAATTTGTGTGCGATGTCTACTGCTTCGTCTGCATTCGTTGCCAGTTTCATCGGTGCGGTTGGGATGCCATAAGAAGCAACCAACTCTTCAGGAGAGAAATTTGAACCGCGAAGAACGCGCACCGTCCCGGTGTCCTTCGGGAAAGTGCGCGAAGGTTTCAAATCTTTTCTTTGTGTTCCTTTGCCCGCCCCGGCATTGCCGGTCGGGCCGGGGTGTCCTTCGTGGTTTAAAAACTCAGCTCGTTTCACCAAAATCCCCAACGCGGACGCAGCCTGCTCCGGGAAGGTATAAGTCGGGATATCTGTCCGCTGGAAGCGCTTGGCAGCTTCCTTCGTCAGCTCTGAGCCAAGCAGCGCCATCAGGATAGGCTTCTCGGACGCTTGAATAATTGGAATCAGCAGGTCTGCCACTTCCTCGGTGTGGTACATGGGTGGAGGCGGCAGGATGACCAGGGCACCATCTACATTTGCATCGACCAATAAAATTTGCAAACAATCTGCGTATTGACTTGGGGATGCCGAAGCCAGCATATCGACCGGATTGTGCACGCTGGCGGCGGGAGGAAGTATTTTGGCTAATGCCTTTTCGGTTGATGCGGACAAATCCGCGATTTGCAGCCCATTGACTTCCAACGCGTCGGCAGCGATCACGCCAGGGCCGCCAGCATTGGTCAGCACGGCAACCTTGCGTCCTTTGGGCAAGGGGCAGGCCGCCAGCGCCTGGGCCCAGTCGAACATCTGCTCGGCAGAATCGGCGCGGAAGATTCCGGCCTTCTCGAAGGCGGCCTCGTAGGCCCTGTCAGAGCCGGCTAAGGCTCCGGTATGCGAGGCAGCAGCCCGTTGTCCGGATTCGAAGCGGCCGACCTTGAGCGCGACCACCGGTTTTTGTCCCGTCACTTCCCTGGCGACTTCAACAAAACGTTTCCCGTCCGCGACTCCTTCCAGATACATCACGATGACGTGCGTGTTATCGTCCGCAGCCATGACCGGCAGCATATCCGTCTCGTCCACGTCGGCCTGGTTGCCCAGGCTGATCAGCCGTGAGAAGCCGAAGCCCTGGTTACGCGCCCAGTCGATGATGGCAGCACAGAAAGCGCCCGAATGCGAGATGAAACCGATGTGACCCCGGGCGGGCATGGGCGGCGGCAGGAAGGTGGTGTCGAGCGGTAGGTGCGTATCCAGCCCCCCGATGCAGTTGGGCCCCACCATGCGGATGCCGTGCTTACGGGCGACCTCCAGACATTGGGCCTCGAGCGCGGCACCCTGCGGCCCGGCCTCGCGGAACCCGGATGCGACCACAATCGCTGCGCGAATGCCCCGCTGTCCGCAGGCCTCCAGCGTTTCAGGCGTAGCGGGTGCGGGGACGATTAATACGGCCAGGTCGACCGGATCAGGCACCTGCGACAGCTTGGTGTAGAGCGGGCGATTGAACAGCTCGCCGATTTTCTGGCTAACGAAATGAGTTGCGCCTGTGTAGCCGCTATAAACCAGGTTGCGGGCTGCGCCGTAGCCCAGCTTTTCGGGCGATGTGGATGCACCGACGATAACCACTCCACGTGGGTTGAAGAAAGGGGTGAGGGATGAAGACATGGGGCGTATTAAACCACAGATGAATGAAGATAAATGGAGATACACATATAATCAGTTCGAAAATGAATTATCAGTTTTATGAAAAAGTCCGCTCGAAGCGGACTTAACGGCAGATAGACTTTTAAGGGCTTTAGCTTCTATATCAGGACTTCAGTTCAGGATGGTAATAATGGAATCTTACCACCTCTCCCAATGGACCACATTCTCGAATGCGTTTCGTCCGCCCTTTTGCGGAGTGGCAGTTAACACACCTTCATCAGCGGGAAAACCAAACGAGAGCGCAATCCGTAAATGCCACTCGGGCGGGAAGCCCAAAATCTCGCGTGCTTTATCAGGTTCATAAATCGAAGCCGGGACCGAGCCCACGCCCAGTTCCCAGGCAGCCAGTTGCATGTAGGCCGCGGCCTGACCAGCGTCGAACATGGTCTGGAATTTCTCGGTCGGGTCGGGCGTCAGGATGGCGACTCCCAGCGCCGCGCCGGCTAAATGTCCCGCCCATTGTCCGCACTCGGACAATGCCTTCAAAATGTCCTTATCCTGCATGGCGACGAACTGCCATGCTTGCGTGTTCTTCGACGATTGCGACCGCCGTCCTGCGTTCAGGATAGCGTGTATGATATCTTCCGGTAGGGGTTTATCTTGAAACTGACGCACTGCGCGTTTCATCCGTATGGCTTCTGAAACGTTCATGGGTTCCTCCAGTATCTTGTCACCCTGAGCGGAGGGCATAGCCCGTAGTCGAAGGGTCTCCCGCTAGGTGATGAGACTCTTCGGTTGTTACACTCCCTCAGAGTGACATGGTTCATACCAGAGTATAATTCATTCAATGTCCAAAACCCCTTCCTTCCGCCCATTCATCTTCCCCAGCCTCTTCCTTATTATCGTTGGTTGGGGCGGTGCTGCCGCGCTGGTCTACTTCACCGAGCCGTTGGTCTGGAACCGCTGGGCGCTCTTCGCGCTGCTCTTTCTGGCGCTCACCGGTACTGCCTTGCCCATCGTTTATTTCTTCCACCTGCGTTTCCCCTCCGATCCGCCCCCCGGGCCATCTGTCTTCGTGCGACAGGCGCAGTGGGTCGGCATCTACGGCCTGGTGCTGCTCTGGCTGCGCTGGGGCGAGCTGCTGACCCTGTGGCTCACGCTCGGGCTGGCTGGCGGCCTGTTGGCCATCGAATGGCTCATCCGCTTGCGCGAGCGCGCCCGCTGGAGCCCACCTGAAACCCATGACGAGTCTGCGTAACCTT
>Ga0209536_100003381_pt1 | contig 25667 bp, 19 predicted proteins | sample DeeMarSeWOR28_12_FD_187461 | JGI IMG/M metagenome (GOLD analysis project Ga0209536, IMG submission 187461) | Marine sediment microbial communities from White Oak River estuary, North Carolina - WOR-2-8_12 (SPAdes) (version 2) | ecosystem: Environmental > Aquatic > Marine > Intertidal zone >...
ATTGAACCGTATAACCCAGATTCTCCTCCCGACTCATGATGATCATATTTTCTGAAAGTGTGCCCCGAGATATTCCCTCTGCCAGTACGGTCTCTTCCGGATACATCCAGCCCGGCATGCGAAGTTCCGAATTGGGGCCCCATCCACTATACTGAATATTCGGGTTATCCGGATCCAGGATCCACTCCCCATCCACCACGATCTTATAGTCCAACCTGGCATCCTCAGGAAAGACCTGCTCCATAATCCATATAGGGCTTGTTCCAAGCTGATTTCCCTGAAAACCTGCCATGGACGGATCCCATCCATCAAAATCACCGGCCCAAGAAACAGATGATGCCTTTCCGTAATACAGGAAGGCCACAGAATCTCCAAAAACATACGGGATCTGGTGGCGGTTTTTCAGGCTATCCCAGAATGCGCTGATTAATAAAGGGTCCGTATGACCTGTTGTTGGCAAAGCTATTCTTTCAAGCGTTGAACGAAAATGGGAATAGGAATTAAAGGTCAATGAATTGATATCTTCGCCCGCTGGTTGAGGAGAGGCTTTCTGGCATACCATAATGGATGCCAGGGCGAAAAAAAAAGCCGGTGAAAAAATTTTAACCATTCATGCAAATTTCGTGTTTCAAATCGTGTCCATCGATTTCTTACCTGCTCATGGTCACACTGACCCGATCAATCCGCCCTCCCATGGGGGGGTTCATTTTTGAAACTTTGACCGTCACTTTCTGAATGTGTTTCATTTCTGCGTATAACCCATCCAGGATTCTTCCGGCAATATTCTCCAGCAAATGTGATTTAATATCCATCTCACGTTTTACGATTTCATAGGCCTTTTGGTAATTCACGGCATCTTTTAGATTGTCGGACCGGGCAGCCGCATCTGTATCTGTTTCAATCGTAAGATCAACCAGAAACCGATTTCCGACGATTTGTTCTTCTTTAAAATGCCCGTGATAGGCATAGAATTCCATATTTTCAATGCGGATGAAACCCATAGGTGTCAAGATTTTGAAAACAAAACCACCATGCAAATATTGCATAAGTTTTGTAACTATTGGCAAACACATGCCTGGAAAAAACTGAATTGAATGGCTCCAAATGCAACACTAATTCATAAATCCTTCACGCCGCTGCAAGTTAAACAATCCGTATAATGTAAAAATAAGAATGCTGCTCACCAGGAAGATCCGGTTTTTAAAGGTAATATTCTGCCAGACAATCTCATTCAGATCATTCGGGATCTGAAAGGGATTCAGGAACACATTCCACATGCTGCTTTCAAGGGGTTCGGCCAGAGTGAGAATAAACAAACCCAGGATGATGAGGATGACGGCCGTGCCATACCCACTTTTAACCAGGGTCGAGATCATGAAGGCCATACTCCCGAAAAAGAATAGTGGAAGCATCAGCTGTCCGGCCATTTCAAACACATTGAGGCGGATCAATCCAAAGGAACTCAACCCCGCCAAAATCAGTACAAATACAAATACAATCAGGAAGATCATGATCAGCCTGACCAGCCATACTTTATAACGGTAATCGGGTATCCCAAAGAGGATTTCCAGGACGCGGGCATCTTTATCGGTCTGAATGCCAAAAACGGTGGGAAAAAACAACAGCAGGATACCTGGGAAGATAAGCGCATTGTATACAAAGGCTTCATCCGGGATATTATTATTCCATACCCTCATAAATACGATGAATATATAAAAAATCATGGCCGCCAGTAAGAACCAGATGAACCGGTTTACAAATATAATTTTAAGATTATACCGGATCAGATTTTTTAAAGTCATCCACATATTGACTAGTACTTTCATGCCGTTACCAATTTGAATCCAGCTTCTTTGTCTTTTTAATATGTTTTCCCGATATCCTTTAACAGGCACAAGTAAGCATCCTCTAATAAGGGGCTCACATTCACCGCAGTGGGATGTGGTTTGGTACCCGAAATATAGCGGACGTTGATCTCATCTCCATCACGCATATGATGTACGATCATCTGTTTGTTATCCAACCGGTCAAATTCTCCGGCCGGGATCTTGAACTTCCATACATAATGTTCAGCAAGTTTTGTCATATCCTGTGGTACACCAACATATTTGACCCGCCCTTTATCAATTACGACGACTTTGTTACACGAGCTGGAAATGTCTTCAATAATATGGGTCGAGAACAATACAATACGATCGCGACTCAATTCCACCAACATATTCCGGAAGCGTATCCGCTCCCGTGGATCCAGTCCGGCTGTCGGCTCATCAACGACCAGTATTTTGGGCAGGTGCAGCAGGATCTGGGCAATGCCTATGCGCTGTTTCATACCACCGGAGTAGGAACCAATTTTTTCATCTTTCCGTTCGATCATATGAACGGAATTCAGGACTTTTTCAATGCGTTCCTTCCTGGTGGCATGGTCTGCGATACCTTTCAAAAGTGCCTGATAATCAAGATATTCAAATGCAGTGAGATGTTCATAGGAACCAAATTCCTGGGGCAGATATCCGATTTGCCCCTGCAATTCTTCCCGCTTTTCAAGGGTGTCAATGCCATTGATCCAGACCTTACCATAGCTTTGATCCAGGATGCCACAAATAATCCGCATCATGGTTGATTTCCCGGCGCCATTGGGGCCCAGAAGACCGAACATCCCGGTACCAATATCAAACGATACACCATCCAATGCTTTAAAAGGCTGCCTCCGTTTTCCGATAAGGGGAATTTGTTTTACCAGTCTCAAGAGGGTCCTTCGCAGTGTTCCGAATTTTCCGGATATCCGTTCAATATTGATTTTTTCCTTATACAATTTTTGTGAGACAGAATGGACAATAAGCGCCATCAACCAGAAAATACCGACAATAATGACCACACCCAGGTTATCCCAGAGGAAATAGAACACCACCAGGTTGGCTAAAGGAATTCCCCAGTACAGGAATCGCTCAAGGTAGATGTCCAGCTTTTTATACAGGGGTCTTTTTGCTTTCTTGTGCAGGTTCATGAATACATAATGGACGGGTCGGTACAGGCCCAGGATGTATAGATACACACCTATCGATAGCAGGAACATCCACAGATTGGGGCGGAGATAGATATATGTGAAGAATACCAGGAAACCCAGGAGTGGCACCTGCCAGACGTAATTGTAAAAATCGCGCCACTGTGTGTAGTCTTTTTCCAATCCGGCGCGTTTACGAATCTCCTTGCCTCCTTTCCATTCCCGAACCACCCTGGGATCACGTTCATAGATCTTTACCAGGTTCTGGATCTTTATGACGATGGGTGCACTGGTATCGATAAGCTTTGTAGTGGCCCGCCGTAAACTGTTCATGATAAACCAGGTGAGTCCAGGCACCAGCACCACAAGAAGCACTGTCATGACCAGCTGCCACAAAAATGCATCCACCCGTGTATAGACGAGATACCCTCCTGTGATCAGCAAAAGCAGTTGTAACAGTTTGATTCGTATATTGAGATCTTTAAACCATGCAATGGCATTTTCAAGTCCGAAATAAAATGTTGGAATAAAAATGAGGGTAAACAGGGTACTCAACGACAACCCGCCAATCACCGTTATCGCAAACGGTGCCCCGATGATACTCACATATTCGGCCTGACCCATCGCCAGTGGGATCATGGCCACAATGGTGGTGATGGCGGTGATGAGTATGGGGCGCACCCTTGATAATCCCGCCACCATGAGGGCCCGGGTTTTCCGGAAGCCTCTTTTTCGAAGGATATTGGTATAATCAATCAGAAGGATGCTGTTATTAACAACCACACCGATCAATATCAGAAATCCGGTCAGGGTGTTGGCGTTGAACAGGCTGTTTCCCGTGATGATCAATGCCAGAAATGACCCCATGGCTGCCAGAGGAATAGAAAACATCAATACAAATGGCGTGGAAACCGACTCAAAAACCGAAGCCAGGATCATGAAAATCAGTATGAATGCCGCCCCGATCAAGAAGTAGAAATCGCGCAATTCATTTTCCTCATGAATGACTTCAACTGCCACACCAGAAGGCAGATTATAGCCGGCAATGACCTCGTCAATCTCGATCCGGTATGCTTCCAGCAGGTCTTTTGATTCTTCGGCCTCTGAAATAAAAGAATAATTAATCTCAATCTGTTTTTCCTGGTCTACTCTGTTGATGCTTCTCATGCCATCAGCATACACGATATCTGCTATGGTTTGCAAATCATGTGTTCCACCTGCCTGGTCGTTTATGGGAAGTACTCTCAGGTCCTCCATACCTTTTTCCTCATCTTGATCGATGGTATCCCCTTCCGTGATCATGATATCGTATTCATCGGTACCCTGTTTGAATGCCATTCCGGAAGAAAATTCACGTGAGAAAGAGGCAAGTTCAGTACTGATCTCGTTCAGGGTAATCCCATATTCTGTCATTAACATCTGGTCAAAAAACAATTGGATCTCGGGTTGGTTGCTGGCCACATTCACCGACACCCTTTGGATGGATTCAAGTTCATCAATATAGTAGCGGATATCCTCGGCAACCCCTTCCATAACTTCAAAATCGTCCCCTTTAATGACAATACGTTCACTGCTGGATCCCATTCCCAGCAGGCGTTCAAAACTCTGCACAGGGTTGTTGCTGGGTCCACGGAAACTCCCTCCTGACACCGGTTGCGTGAGACTGATCTCGGCATTGGCAATATTTTCCATCTGCTCTTCCACATCTTCCTTGATATCTTCCAGACTGCGTTCCGCGATTTTCTCAAAATCCTCTTGCAATTTCACCGTAATAATGGCTTCTTCCTCCTGGATCTGGGAAATGATATCCTTTTTTTCCTCTAAGGGTTCCAGTTGCTCCTCAACTTTTTGTACCACATTATCCGTAGCTTCCAGGTTGGATCCTGTGGGCATGGTAACATACAGCCGGAATTCACTGGCTTCGGGTTCTGAAAGGGTATTCACACTGAGTGAAAGTGCGGCAAATACCGAAATAAAAAATACCACCACCACTCCGATGATCGTCCTGGCAGGGTACCGCATAGAGGCTTTCAGGACGAGTATATAGATTTGTATGATCCGGTTATTGGTTGTTACCTTCTCAAAAAAAACATTCCGGTCTTTCCGTTTGGTTAACAGGAAATGAACCGCCATTGGTATGAATAATAAAGCAACGACCAGGGATATCAACAATGTGGACACGATAGACACCCCCACATGCAAGCCATACAGTTTGATGAGGAAATTGGATGAAAATACAAACGGCAGGAAAATCACCACTGTGGTGAATGTGGCTGCCAGAATGGCCCGCCACACTTCTTTGGTACCCTGGACCACAGCTCCCTCAGTATCCTGTCCGCCTGCGGCCCTTCGATAAATATTTTCCAATACCACGACTGAATTATCAAGGAGCATTCCCACAGCCAGGGCAATACCCACCAAGGTTAAGCTGTTGATGGTGATACCGGTGGCATAGAAAAAATTAAACGCTGCCAGAACAGAAATGGGAATGGCCAGGGCCACTATAGAAACAATTCTCAAATTCTTCAAAAAGATCCACAGTACGCACACAGCCAGCAGCCCGCCAATCAATGCCAGGTTGATGATCTGGTTGATATTGTTCTCCATGGACTCGGCCACATTCGATTGGATGACGATCTCGATGTCCTGACTTTCATATTTTGTATTGATCCGGTCAATGGCATCTTTGGTAACATGCGAAAGATCGATCAGGTTGGCCTGGGCATCGTTTACCAGGAGTACGGTTACCGCATTTTTCCCATTCACGCGGCTGAATGATGTTTCATCCTTTACACCAAAAAAGATCTCTGCCACATCCTTAAGAAGGATGGGGCCATTGGCCACCACAATGTTTTCAATTTCGGTGATATCATTATATTCGGCGCTTACATTTACAAAGTAACGGTTACCGGATTCAAAGACATAACCTGCAAACGTCTTTTCAACCGCATTCCTTCGAAGGGCCGCACTGATGGCTGTTGGCGTGATATTGTAAGCATCACAGGCGTCCAGATCGAGCCGGATCTCTATGGATTTTTCCTGGCCTCCGAAAACTTTTGCTGAAGCAATACCATCAATGTTTTCAAGCTCAGACAATATTTTCTGATCCACCAGTGTACGCACACGGTTGATATCGCCGCCTCCCCTCACCTGAAGCTCCATAAACTGGTTGGACAGACTCTCCAGATCCACCTTTGACACATTCACAATAAAATTCTCTGGAAGTGACGCCCTGATACTATTGACCTTTTCCTGCAATTTTAAGAATGCATACTTGAAGTTCACATTGGGCTTGTAACTGACGATGATCATGGTCTGCCTGGAGCTTACCAAAGATTCGATGCTTTCAATACCTTCAAGAGTGCCAATGGCACCTTCCAGAGGAATCACGGCCTGGTTTTCTACGTATTCCGGATCCACCTCGATGGTTGACATGACCTGGACGAATAGATACGGAAATTCGGCGTTTGGATACAACTCCACCTGCAGGTTTTTATATGAGATGATCCCCAGCAGGGAGAGCCCCAGGAATAACATGCTGATCAACGTCTTTCTATGCAGGACGATATTCATATTATGATTTTCTCCTGTAAGATCCTTTTTTTCCAATACAGATCCGTCATTTCACACCTCCTTCAATAGGTTCCGTTGTACCCGAAAACAGTGTTTTCAACCGATCGAGAACATCATACACACATGGGATGACCACCAGTGTCAGCAGGGTCGAGGTAATCAGCCCTCCAATGACGGCCAGGGCCATCGGTGATCGCAGGGAAGCACTTTCTCCGAATCCAAACGTCAGGGGAAGCAATGCCAGAACAGTCGTAATACTGGTCATGAGTATGGGGCGGATACGCTGCTGCGCTGCCTGAATGATGGCTTCAAGCCGACTGAGACTTTCTGCACGCAATTGATTGATACGATCCACCAGAATAATGGAATCATTCACTGCAATGCCAGCCAGCATGATGATCCCGATCACAGCCATGATACTGAATGGTTTCCCGATGAAAAAGAACAAAAAGATCGTACCGACGGCCGCCAGGGAAATGGTCAACAAAATAGTGAAGGGATGGATCAATGATTCAAATTGTGATGCCAATACCATATATACCAGGACCAGGGAGAGCAACAATGCAAAACGTAAACTTTTCATAGATTCTAATCGTTTCTCTTCTTCCCCGGCCATGCTGATGCTGTAGTTGGATGGACGCACTATGGGAGCCACCGCCTCATCGATCTCCCTGGCCAGATGATCCAGGGCATACCCTTTTTCCATCTGGGCCATCACCCGTCCAATACGGTTTTGATTTCTGCGGTAGATCTCTCTGGGAGATATGGCCGTCCTGATATCCGCTACCTCATCCAGTCGTATGACTTCTGTACCACTATTGATGACCATATTGCGCAAGGAGGCAATGTCCTGATCGGGAAGTTGCAGGGTAATGTCAGTCAGTTCACCGCTTTTTTCCATCTCCCCTGCATCCTTACCCTCCAGCTGATCCTGTATCTGGCTGATGATGGTCGTCACATTTAAATTATATAATCCGGCTCTAAGCCGGTCAACGACCACTTCTACTTCAGGGGAACCGCCTTCTATTGACGTTTTAATATTATAAATACCGGCTACTCCGGCTAATTTTTCCTTGACCTGTTGTGTGAGGTCTTCGATGATCTCAAGATCTTCCCCTTTCACTTCAACCACCAGTGGTGCGTCTTCAGTCCCCAGAATACTGTTCAGAGCCGTTTCGCTTTCGATGTAATTCAATTCCACTCCTGGAATATCACCAGTTACCTCATCAATGGCTTCAATGGCTTCACGCGAAGAAATTCCGGATTCCGGTTTCAGGATCACTTTTATATATCCTGTATTTTCACCTTTAAATACGGCCTGGGCATCGGTGGTCAGTCCGGATTCAGTTCCTGTATGACTGTAGATCGATGCCACTTTTCCCTCAAGAAGTCCTGATATCATGGATTCCAGGTTCGCAATGGCCGATGATGTTCTTTCCAGTTTGGTCCCTTCCGGCATTTTTATTTCCACGTCAAATTCATGGGTGCCGCTCTGGGGCATGAATTCTGTTCCGATTATTGGTATCATGAACACCGAAATCCCAATCAGAAGAGCCGATAAAAATATCACCAGCCACTTAAAGTGCAATACCCGCTTCAAAAAGTGCCCATATGTGTTAAATGAAACGGATCTTTTGGCAACGGGTGCCGGGCGCTTGCGATACATCCGGTAATACAACATTGGGATGAGGAAAATGGCCACCAGTAATGATGAGAGCAATGAGAATGTGACGGTCCAGGCTTCATCCTTAAAAAGTTCTCCGGAGGCACCGTGCAGATAGACTATTGGCAGGAAAACAACGATGGTCGTAATGGTGGATGCCGTGATAGCCCCTCCCACCTGTGATGTTCCAACAATGGCCGCATCTTTTGCATTCATGCCGCTCTCGTGGTTTCGGAACATATTTTCCATGACCACAATCGCATTATCAACAAGCATACCCGCACCCAGGGCCAATCCTCCCAGGGTCATGATGTTAATGGTCAGATCGCCAAAATACATCAGGTTGAACGTGGCTATGACAGATATGGGAATGGCCAGGCTCACAATCAGGGTGGTTCCAAAACGTCTTAAAAATATAAACAGGATGAAAACGGCCAGCAGGATCCCGATGAGTGCTGTATTTTTCACTTCATTAACAGCCCCCTGGATAAAGGACCCTTGATTTGAAATGATTTTCAGGTTGTAACCAGGCAGTGCTTTTTCAATGTCGACCATGGCCTCCGTGATTTGCTCTACTGCTTTCACCGTATTATACCTGGTTTCTTTGTATACGGACAGCCCTATGCACCGCTGACCGTTCAGGCGTACAATGTTGACCGGCTCTTTATTCGTATATGTTACTGTGGCCACCTCCCGTAAGAATATGGGCGCATAATTCACGTTACCCGGGAGTTGATCATCTGCAGCAATCACGGGTTTATACCCCACAATGATGTTTTCCAGATCCTCAACTTCCTCAAGCAGACTGACACCTTTAATGATATAGCGCATGCCCATTTCAGTGATGGTGCCACCGGACACATTCTGGTTGAAGTTCTGTATTCGCTGGCTGATCTCGTCCAATGTCAGGTTGAATGCGTCGAGTTTATACCGGTTGGTCGATACAATCACCTCACCTTCTTCTTCCCCTGATATTTCAACCTCAGCCACCCCTTCCAATCTCACCAGTTTGTTCCGGATGAATGTTTCGGACACCTTTCTTAATTCGTTCATGTCGTCAATTTCCTGGTGTGTTAATCCCAGGAGCATGACCGGTGCGGTATTGGGATCGTGCTGGGTGATATTGATCGCATCGATTTCGGTGTTCTGACTATAGGTATTCAGATCTTTCTGCAGATCGAGGAAGGCCTCATCCATATCTTTGTTCCAGGTGTACTCAACGGTGATCTGGGCCGAACCCACCTGCGAGATCGATGATACCTGGATCACATCGCTCTGACGGATGGCCAGAGCTTCGATATTTTCTACAAACTGTTTTTCCATTTCTTCCGGAGGCCGTTCTCCGGATTCTATTTCCACAAAAATCCGTGGATTATTTAAGTCCGGAAACAGGTCCACACCCAGCTTTCCATAGGATATAATTCCCAGGAGAATGATGGCCAGTACAAACATCAGGATGGTTACCGGGTAATCGACTGCAAATTGTATCAGTTTTTTCATAATCACACCTGGTTGAACAATGCTGGGTCATTCATTATTGGATCACTTTAACTTTAGCCCGGTCTCTCAGGGTTTCAAATCCTTTGATGACCAATCTTTGATTCCTTTCAAGACCACTGGTCACTTCCACCATTTCCTGGTTTTCTAAACCGGTTGTAATCCGGCGTTCACGGGCGGTTAATTGTTCAACAATAAATACCCGTTTACCCCTGGAATCTGACAAAACATATTCCTTCGGTATGGTAATGATGCTATCCTTGTGCTGGGTCACTATATCGGCTTTCACGAACATCCCTGGCCGTAATTTAAGGTCTGGATTATCGACCAGTAACTTGCATTTGAATGTCCGGGTTTCCATGCTGATGGCCGGAGAGATTTCGGTGACCTGGCCCGACAGGGTGTCGTCTGGAAAGACATAACTGGTGATATACACATTCTGACTGGTCTTAATTTCCTGGAGGTTTTTTTCAGGAAGGTTGATTTCCATATACATATTCCGGTACGCCATCAGTTTCACCATGGACTGTCCTGAATTCACTTTTGTACCCGTAGTATAGAAAGGAAGGTCGACAATGACGCCATCAAAAGGGGATTTGATCTTCATTTTTTCGAGCCGTATCAAGGCACTCTCATAATCATATTTGGCATTGATGAAACTGACTTCGGAATTACGCAGCTCCCTGAGTGTGACACCCCCTTTTTCGTACAATGATTCCTGCTTTTGAAATTCCTGTTCTGATATTTCGAGATTTAATTTTTTGGATTCGATCGCAATGCCATTTTCATATTCCTCATCCTCAAGTAAGATGATGGTTTGTCCTTCCCGTACCCGGTCTCCGAGCTTAAACGGTCGTCCCGTAGCGGGATTTCGGGCCAGTATGTAATTCCCGGCAATTTCGGACATCATCTCGGTTTCATGGGTGGCCATGACCGTTCCTGTGGTATTGATATAGGTTTCGATAGACCCTGTTTTTATATCCATAACCGAAACTGGAATGGCGAGGTCAGTTTCTACGGTATCGGTCTGCCTGTTACATGACAGGATGAGTGCCAGGAGGAGGAACAGTATTATGGGTTTGACGGATGCGTTCATTCGTTTCATCTGTGTATATTTTGGATTTTTATTACCTGATTTAATAATGAAGATATGTATCATAATATGCCTTGTTATTGACCATTCGCTGATGGTTCTTGTAAAGTTAGCCTGTTTAATAATCGAGAGATTCCAGTATTTCTTCTGAATCCTTGAATAATTCATCGGGAACCACAGGAACGTTCATTTCGAAATCATACAGCGATTGAATCTTGAGGTTCAGCAATTCAATTTTATAATTTATCAATGCCTGGGCCAGGTTCATCTTGTTTTCTGATAGCTGGGTTTGATATAAATTCAGGTCCATACCGGTCAGGTCGCCATTTTCATAGCGCTCCAGGTTGATCTCATACGTCAATTGGGCATTTTTTTCATTCTGCCGGGCAATTTCAATCTGATTGAGTTGGTTTTGTAAATTTCGGTATACCTGCCGGATATCGATAATGATTTGCAATTTTTGTTGATCATAATTCAATTCTTCTGTTTTGATCAAGGCTTCCTGGGCTTTAATTCGGGCTTTTCGTTCTCCCCAATCCCACAATGGTATATCAAAAGCCAGTGACACCCGTGGGCTCCGGGTTGGATTATCGAATATATCTCCAATTTGTTCATTTTCACCAAAAAATCCCACTGAAAGTTGCAGATCGCCCCTGAATTCGTTCAGGGCCTTCGTCTGGATCATTTGAAACTGTGAATTTTCAATGTCAATTTCGCGTTGCCTTAATTCCATCCTGGAAGACAAACCATATTCCACTGCTTTCTCCAGGTCCACGGCCACCGAATCTGCTAAAATATCAGCCAGTACCAGGATGTCCTCATACAGGTCCATACCCAGGAATAATTTAAACTCATCCTTGGTATTTTCCAGGTTTACCCGGTTATTATACAGATTGGACTGAGCTGTGGAGAGGTTGAGTTCGGCCTGATATAATTCTTCCATTGCGGCCAGTCCTGCATCCACCTTATTGCGAATGATATCATAACTTTTACGGGTATTGGCCAGCTCCTCTTCTGCAATGACCAGGCTCATCTGAGCCAGATGCACATTATAAAAAAATTGGGTCACATTTCTTTCGAGATTGAGTTTTTGCAGGGCGTAACTGATATTGGCATTTTCAAAATCAAGCTCGAGTTCTGTCAGGGCTAATTTTTGACGATTATAAGTAAATAAGGGCTGATTCAGGCTTAGATACAGGTCGTTTGAAAAGGACCTGGTTTCTTGATTATCGCCTGTAAAATCTGAATTGTTGTATTGCCATCCAAAGGTGTTTACCAGAGAGATGGTGCCATCGGTCCAGAGTATGGGTTGATCGACGCGGAATGTGCCTGATGTAGAAAAGTTTTCATTGGTAAACCACGTGGAGAACCGGTTATCAAATTCACGACGGTTACTGTATTCTGCCGGATTTACCGATAAAGAAAACTGGGATTTCAAAGATGCTTTCTGGGCATTAAGCGATTCCTGAAATCGTTTCAGGTTATAAAGAGATCGCTGGATGTCGGGACTGTTCCGTCCGGCAAACTCAATAGCGGCATCCAGGGTAAGGGCAGTTTGAGCAGACAACAGGGAAGTAATGGTCCAGCCTATGGCCAATAATGTGAACTTAAATTTCATAAAATATTTCATGGCTCAATGATAAAATGTTTTAATGATTCAATGAGGGAATCGTTGAATGATGGAAAAATTGATTGTGTGAATAACATTAAATACGTCACTTTTCAATGTATGTTGTTCTACCATCTTGGCGGTACTCATTCCTGCCAAACCGTCTGAACAGACTGTCCCTGAACGAATGAATTCGTTCCGACTGGCGGGTGGAGGGCCATATTTTTGAAAATTCGTATTAACAAGCTCCTTATCTATTCTGATTCCGCATTCTGCTAATTCTAGAAGCGATTTAGCCTGCTGAAAAAATCGCTCTACGGGCTTTTAAACTTAAGATTCTCAACCTGCAATTTGATTTAGTACGCATCTTCCTTGATCAATTTTACTGCGTCTGCAATCACCATTTCCCCTTCACCCTGGTTGGATAGTTCAATCCGTGCGGTGTCCGGAGAGAAATAAAATGATCCCAGCGAATTCCACCCACCCTGAATGTCATTCAAGTCCAGGGTCAGGGTTTCTTCTCCATCATCATGGTGGATGATAAATTGATATTGCCCGGCGTCCCGTTCACCTTCATTACCTCCGGGACCACGTCCAAATCCTCCACGCATTTGCTGCTGTTCCATGTAATAGAACACTTCATAATAACCGTTCTCCGGAATGGGAAAGTTCCATCGCGCCATCCGATCTCCACTTCCCTGTCGTGCATAGTATGCAGACCGCACATACCTCCCGAAAAATTGTGAATTGGTGGTCAATGTCCAGTTAACCGGAATCCGCCATCTCACAAAACCCGAATATTTTTGGTCATCATCTTCGGGTCCGCTGAATAAGCGCACAAAAAGTCCTTTACTCTCGGGCTGAATGATCTCAAATTCAGGATCCTCATTGTCAATAATGATCTCATTCTGCATCTTTAAATCGACCGGATCAGGAACGATCACTTCCCCTTCAAAAGGTGTTTTCCGGTTATTGTCTTCAACCCGCCGAAACGTATTTATGATTTCCATGGGTATATTTTTCGATGTCATGGTATTGATGGTCATGGCACGTGGCGCCTGATCTAGCAGGTAACTGATTTCTTTGGTCTGTTGTCCTTCCAGATACACCAGTTTTTCAACGGCATTATCCTCCCCGGGACCACCCATGCCCGGGCCGCCAAAACCTCCTCGGCCTCCGGGGCCTCCGAATCTGAAAACGATCTTCACCACGCCCGGAATATCTTCCATGTTAGACACTTTGAATTGGACCATGGTTTGTACCATATTTTCAGATCTCACATTTTCAGCCACTACCGAACTGAAAAGGAATCCTGGTAATGCTCTCGAGTTAAACCACTCAGAAATGTATTGTCGGAGATCAATTTCAAACCGGGCCTCCAATGCATTTGAAAATTCATTGAAAGGAGTGACCTGGTATTTATGTTTATCTAGGAAGGCATACAGGAAATCCTCAAAATCTTCTTTTCCGGCGATGGCCTTAATATTCGAAAACAAGACATCGCCTTTCAGTTTAATCACATTGTCGATGATCTGAGTTTGTTCAGGGTCATTCAACAATTCTGCAAAGCTATTGACTTGAAGTGCCATGTTGGCCATTTCATCTTCGCTCATGCCTGAAAACTGTCGCATAAAGGACGTGCGCATATCCGCAAATGTGCTCTTCAGGTAGGCTTCCAGTACCCGGTTTAAAATGGGAAGTTCATTGGATGAAATATAATTCACATGGTTAAATAATAGCGAAAAGATATAATATGGATTGGCGCGTTCTTCCACCTGGAAATTTCCCCTGTTAAAATTGAAATTTGCCTGGCCCTGTTCTCTGGTAAAAAGGTTACAGAAATTGTTCAGTGCCCGGATCTGGTAATCTTTTTGTGTCATGCTGGCTCCGCCCCTTTTGGACCCGCGTTCAAAATTCCGGATATTCCCGGCCAGGTTGGCTTCCCTTACACCGGTTCCCATCTCCGGGATCAATATGATTTCAGGTTGTACATTTTCAAATCCGCCGGCCCAGACATGCTGAAAAGATGCGAACTGGATCGGTACTTCCACAATTGAAAATCGTTCAAAAGGATAATCCAGGTTGACCCGTCTTTCAAAATCCTGGAGCCGTGCTGAAATGATGGCGGGGATGGTATCCTGAATATCCGGGAATACATCCATGAAATAATCATGTTGAGGATGGTGCATCAACCGAAACTCAACACTGTCAGCTTCCATACTCAATTTTTCATATGGACCCATAACCAGGGTCATAAAAGGCAGGGGATGTTTGGGTTTAAAACGGACACCATTTTGTGAGGTCTCTTCCACTCCCTGGGATATTACCGTCAGGGGGTAAGGGGTTTTTACCTCCAGGACAAACCGGGTGAAATCCTGGTGGAGCCAACGCGGATTCGTATTGCTATAACTCACCCCTGTAATTGGATACCAATTGGTTTCAGGGGTTAGTAATACATATTCCGGTTGAACAAAGGCAAAACTGCTCTGGTAATAATTTGATAGTTCCTGCCGGGTCTCGTCATCCATATCCAGGTAGCACGCCGCTTCATCGATACGGCCACTATAAGAAATAGAATATTCCGTACTGTCACCTGGCATTAAAGATCCCTCAATTGTGATGATATGATGTTCCCGGTTAAACTGGACCGGTTGTCCGCCCAATGAGATCTCTTCAACACTCATTCCGGGATTCAGGGAGATGATAAGCGGATCAATTGTGGTATTCACTTTATTAACCAGCATGATTTTTGATTCTGCCCGATATGTCTCTCCAAGGTGTTCAAAATTAATGTGATGGCTGGTTACAGTAGCGACCGGTTCATTGGAAAGACGGTTATTGAGTTCCACCATCGATATTCTGAGTTTTTGTTTGGATGTATACTTATGGGTATGCATGAAACCCATATAAAAACCCAATATCATAAATACAGTGGCAAGAATAAATGCTAAGGAACTGGCTGGTTTGGACTGGGGCAGCCGTTTTAGTAACACGATGGTCCAGAAAATAAAGCCCAATCCCAGAAAAAAATACATGCCCCTGTGTATAAGAACGTCATGGATTCTACCAAATCCGGCTATGTCGGATTTCATCATGGGCACATTATAAGCCATGTAATCAAACAGGTAAAAGACTTTCCCTTTCAGATAAAATACAGTAAGCGCAATATAACCTAACAACATGATGAAGGTGATTCCCTGATTCCTGATCAAACTCATCAGCAGGAATGATAAGCCCATGATAAATACGAGGGTTGGAATACTCAGATAAAACAGGTATTGGACATAAGCCATGGCATCCATACCAGTTGTTGGTGAGATCAGGTTAAATATGGATACCATGAGCAGAACCAACAGGTTCAGCCCAATGAATACGATCAGGTTGCCCAGGGTTTTGCCCAGCACATAATCCACATTGCTCATCGATCGCATGTAGATGACTTCCGTTGAGTCCAGTTTTTTATCCCTTCGCAGGAAATCCGATGCCAGAAATGCCGCAATAATGGCCTGTGCCATATTCAGGATCAGCAGGTTGCGATAGGGAATACCGGCCGGTAAAATGGTGAGATCCCAATCCCCTGACCCACCAACGTCGGTTTGAACGACCAGGTTAAAGAAAAAGAGAATCACCAGTGCCAGTATCCCGAATATCCTGAAGAACCAGCTTCTGGTGAGGGTTTTAATTTCGTATTTTGCGATGGACCAGATATGAAAGCCTTGCATCTTTAAATAATTTAAGTCAATGATTAAAATTCTTTATCGCTAATCCACTCGTTGAGTTTGTTTTCCATAAAGTACACATAACCGTGCTCCAGGTTTGGTTCAATCAGTTCACCATTAAAACCATTGATATTATCAGCTACGACCTGGAGCTCCCATCCTCCCTCCACCGGAACGGTTGAAACGACCGGGTATTTCTCACTGATCTGTTGAAATTCAGCATCTGTGGCCTTGATCAGCCAGGCATGTCCCTTTACCTGGTCAATCAATGCATCCGGGGCACCGTTAAATACCAGTTCACCTTTATTCAGCAGGGCCATGTTTTTGCAGGTACTGGATATGTCTCCGACAATATGGGTGGATAAAATGATAATAACATCCCGCTTACTGATGGTGGAAAGCAGGTTCCTGAACCGGATCCGTTCTTCAGGATCGAGCCCGGTTGTAGGTTCGTCGACAATGATGATATCCGGATCATTGATGAGTGCCTGGGCAATTCCCAGTCGGCGTTTCATGCCACCCGATAGTTTGTTGGTTTTCCGATCCCGTGCCTCAAACAAACCCACATTTTCTAACATGTCATCCACTGCCAGTTTGCGTTGCTTGGTGCTTTTCATACCAGCCAGTCGGGCTGTATAATCCAAAAATTCATGCGTAGTCAGCTTTGGGAAAAACCTGAAATCCTGGGGCAGGTAACCCAGCATGGCCCGTATTTCACGGCGGTTTTTCATCAGGTCCAGGTCATTGACCCGGACCTGTCCATCGGTTGGTTTCATCAATGTGGCCAGGATCCGTATCAAGCTGGATTTGCCCGCACCATTGGGGCCCAGTAAACCGAATATGCCATTCTGTATTTCGATGGTTACGTGTTTCAGGGCCCGGTTCCCATTCCGGTATGTTTTACTGAGATTTTCAATGTCAATTCTCACATCAAATTGTTTTAGTTAGGACGGTGATTAGTTGCATCTGCAATTTTTAAGGCTTATTTCATTTTTTAAGAACAGTCATTGGACACGAAATTGGTATTAATTATTCCTCTTCACAAATATTTTGATAAATATAAAACATAAAATTAGGTTTATTTTATAAACTCATTTATATTTACAATAAATTTATAAATATGAAACCCATTCTATTTATTGTGAGCTTTACATTCCTGACCTGCCATTTCACATACAGTCAGGGCAATACGGAAGAATTGAAGAATCAGAAACTGGATGCCATGAAAAAATTGTCGTTCATGATCGGTACCTGGGAAGGCACCGGTTGGATTCAAATGGGAAATGCATCCAAAGAAACATTCGGTATTCATGAAACCATACAGGAAAAACTGGACGGGCTGGTCTACCTGATTGAGGGTCACGGAACCACCGAAGGAACTACAACACACAAAGCTCTGGCCATGATCTCATGGAATCCTGAAAAAGGTCAATACGGCTTTGAATCGCACACCTTTGATGGACGTTCAGCCCAGGCAGTGGCCAGGCTTGAAAATCGCACATTCATTTGGGGATTTAACACGCCCAACGGCGGTCTGATCAGGTATCGTATGGAATTCAAGACCGACCATGAATGGTTCGAAACAGGGGCGTATTCGCCGGATGGAGAAACCTGGTATCCGTTTATGGAAATGACATTAAATAAACTGGATAACAAACCTTAATCCAATATTACAATGGAAAACGACAAAACGATTGAAAACAGTCATGAAAGTCTGGAGATTATCACACAGATGATACAAAAGACCAAATTAAACATCCAGCAGGGCAGCTTTCATTTACTACTCTGGGGCTGGATTATTATTGCCGGCAGTCTTGGACAATTCCTATTCATGAAATATACCTCCATTCTCCACGTTGAACTGGCATGGCTGGTCATTATACCCGGGGTATTCATATCCATGATCTATGGAATTGTTAAGGGTCGGAGGGCCAGAGTACACACCTATGCCGATTATCTTACCATGTGGATCTGGCTGGGATTCCTTTTCACATCCGTTGTGATGATGGTGGTGGTGCTGAATGTCTTGTCACAATTCAATCAGTACCAGCTCATCGGGGCCATGTTTTTATTGTTGGCAGGATATGCCACTTTCCTGGCTGGTATAACCATTAAGTTTCGACCTTTGATCATCGGTGGTTGCTTATTCTGGATATTTTCACTGGTCGGTTATTTTATCGGAGGTGCATTCTCTTTACTTATTTCTGCTGTAGCGGTTGTATGTGGGTATCTGATCCCCGGGTATATGCTTAAAAACAGATCTATAGATGGTTAGCTTTAAAGATCTTGACCCCTTATTGCACTCACAGATCAGGCTGGCCGTGGTGTCATTATTAATGGGTGTGGAAGAAGCTGATTTTAACTTTCTGAAAAAGGAAAGCGGGGCCTCTTCCGGGAATCTGAGTGTACAGATCAATAAATTGAAAGATGCCGGGTACATTAAAGTGTCGAAACGTTTCCATAAAAACTATCCCCAAACCCTGTGTAAAATAACGCCCCTGGGTCGCTCCAGGTTTGAAGCTTACGTGAAGGCATTGCAATCGTATTTGAAGCATTGAAAAGATCCGGCATTCTGATTCGGCCGTGCATGAGTGTAAATATCATCTTAAAATCTCAAGGTCAGATGGTCGAAAAGAATGCAAAATCATTTTATCTATTTGACTACCAGTCCTTTTGCCAGACACAAAACCGGCTCATTTCTGTCTTACGGAAGGTCCCCCCGTCTGATAAAATCGATCTGGTGGGCAGGCAAAATCACACCACAGGTTCTTCATTGGTCAAATGATACGATGTTTCAATGATCTGATGATGTATGGGCTGCATTGGGAATGATCAATAATCCCATATATACCGGGATGCTCGTAGATCGAAATTGTATTTCGATTATATTAACAACCCCTATCGAAGCGATTTGGGAAATCGGTCTATAGACAAAAGATGTATCAAAACACCTTTTATGTTCTGTTTACCGATCACATCTGATAAATGTGATATTCAACATCATCGATCAAATATTATCAGTCATCCAATGTCCTTTGATCCATTTCTCAATCCCCTATGAATCCCATTTTTACAAGGGGGACTCAAAAAATCAATATTCTCATATTCCATTCCTTCAGTCAATCATTTTTTATGTTACTTTGTATCATCATGAGCAATAGTTGCATTTATAAATACAACCCGGCCTATGGGCAGAGTCGTGAACAGGCTAAATCCAGAAACATGAAGGATATACCAGAAAACAAGAAACCACAACATTTTATTGAACAGATTATTGAAGAAGATATCCGGAATCAAAAAAACCAGGGAAAGGTATATACCCGGTTTCCCCCGGAGCCGAATGGTTATCTGCATATTGGGCACGCCAAATCGATCTGTTTGAACTTTGGCCTGGCGAAAAAATATGACGGAATGTGCAACCTGCGTTTCGACGATACCAATCCTGAAAAAGAGGAAGAAGAATACGTTCAATCCATCATGGAAGATGTGCGTTGGTTGGGATTTGATTGGGTAGGTGAACCCCGGTATGCATCCGATTATTTCAACCAGCTGTATGAATGGGCTGAGACATTGATACGGGATGGTAAAGCCTATGTCGATGATCAATCCGCAGAAGATATTGCCAAACAAAAAGGGACTCCCACCGAACCTGGCCGGGAAAGCCCATTCCGGAGCCGCACCCCTGAAGAAAATTTAAAGTTATTCCGTGAGATGCGGGATGGAAAATTTAAGGAAGGCGAAAAGATCCTTCGGGCCAAGATTGATATGGCCTCACCCAATATGCATATGCGCGACCCGATTTTGTACCGCATCATGCACAAAGCACACCATCGTACTGGTAATACATGGTGTATTTATCCCATGTATGATTATACACATGGCCAATCCGACTATATTGAAGGCATCACGCATTCATTGTGCACTCTGGAATTTGAGGTACATCGGCCTTTGTACGACTGGTTTCTGGATCAAATCATCGATACCGAATACCGCCCCAGACAAATCGAATTTGCCCGCCTCAACCTGAGTTATACTGTAATGAGTAAGCGGAAACTATTGGAATTGGTCTCAAAAAACCTGGTTCATGGTTGGGATGATCCACGTATGCCCACCATTTCAGGATTTCGGAGGCGTGGCTATACACCTGAGTCCATCCGTGATTTTTCCGATCGTATTGGTGTGGCCAAACGCGACAACACCATTGATGTTGCCCTCCTGGAGCATAGTGTCCGGGATGACCTCAACAAAAAAGCACCACGGATCATGGCGGTCCTGAATCCATTAAAGATCGTGATTACCAACTACCCTGAAAACCAGGTCGAAGAGTTGGATATCATCAACAACCCTGAAGATGAATCCATGGGTTCACGCACCATTCCATTTTCTCGTGAGATCTATATCGAACAGGATGATTTTATGGAAGACCCACCCAGCAAGTATTTTCGTTTATCACCTGGCAGTGAGGTGCGATTGAAAAGTGCCTATATCATCAAATGTATATCGGTTATTAAAAACGACCAGGGACATATTACAGAGCTGCAATGTACTTATGATCCGGCCACAAAGAGTGGAACAGGGGCCGGCCGCAAAGTTAAAGGTACTCTTCACTGGGTATCTGTAGCGCATGCCCTCGATGTCGAGGTACGTTTGTACGATCGGTTGTTCATGATAGAAGATCCAGATGGTGACCGGCAAAAAGACTTCAAAGAATTTCTGAATCCCAACTCTCTTGAGATCCTGAAACATGCTAAAGTAGAACCCTCCATCCAGAATGCGAAAGCGCTGGATCATTTCCAGTTCCAGCGTATTGGGTATTTCAACATCGATCCGGACAGCCATCAGGATCACCTGATATTTAACCGCACTGTATCTTTGAGGGACACCTGGGCCAGGGAAAAATCCAGAGGTTAGAAATTTCCGGTAACATAATCAGTATCTATTTTTAAATATCCTATTCGTTGAACTCGGGAATATTTTTCCTACCTTAAAGCTGTCAAAATATTGGAGTGTGGGTGTTGAATAATGGATGTATAAAAAATTAAGAACCTGAATATTTAAAACCAATTCCTATGTCAAGTAAAATTTCACGTCGTATTTTCTTTAACCGTTCCATTGGTTTAGGAGCCGGAGCTTTCTTTTTAAATAGTCTCCCTTTATTCGGGGCTCAAAAGGGAAAAACAGTTCCCCTGATCATCACCGATCATACCAACCAAACCGGTCAGGATGCCATGGAAGCGGGTTGGAAGATCCTGTCTTCAGGCGGATCCGCACTGGATGCCGTAGAAAAAGCCGCCAATGTCATCGAAGTGGATCCTGAAGATACCAGTGTGGGTTATGGTGGCCTACCCAATGAGGAAGGTGTGGTGCAATTGGATGCATCCATCATGGATGGAAAAACATACAATGCCGGTTCGGTTGCCTGCCTGGAAAATATTAAGAATCCTGCGTCTGTGGCCCGGATTGTAATGGAGCGTACCGATCATGTGATGCTGGTAGGACATGGGGCACTTGAATTTGCAAAAAAATGGGGGTTTCAGGAAGAAAATCTCCTTACAGAAAAAGCACGGAAAATATGGCTCAGATGGAAGGAAAATTCGAATCCTGATGGTGATTGGGGACCTCCGGATCATTTACGGAAAGAACAGGATTACCAATCGTACTGGCAGGGATTCCCGGAAGTGGAACACCATTATGGTACCACCAACGTGCTGGCAGTTGACCGGGAAGGCAATGTGTCCGGAATTACGACCACCAGCGGCCTGAGCTTTAAGATTCCAGGGCGCATTGGTGATTCACCCATCATTGGAGCCGGTTTGTATGTAGACAATGAGGTGGGTGCTGCCGGAGCCACCGGTCGTGGTGAAGATGTGATCAAATCCTGTGCTTCCTACTACATGGTCCTGCGTATGAAAGATGGCCGCACGCCGCAACAAGCCTGTGAGGATGCACTTCACATGATCATCGATAAATACAAACACATCAATCCGAATTTTTATCCAAGCGAAAAATTTGTGGCCATCAATAAATGGGGTGAAATGGGCTGTGCCACCATGCGTGGAAACCGGGTTCCATCAATTTCCGTTTACACCGAGACGGGATTCACCAAATACGATGGTAACGTAGCCTACCCAGATAAGTAGGTATGAGTTTTGAGTGTTGAATTATTAGTTAGCCGGCTCACGCCGGCTTTTTTAATTATAATAAAACGGGTATTCGAATGTCTCAATTTTTTCTACTTTGAAGCATTTTAACCTTTTCAAACGTCCAACCAACATATTTTTAACCACAAAGATCACAGCGGAGATACAGAGTTCACAATGCTATGATTCTCAATGATAAAACTTTGTGATTAAAAGCCACCCTGGTGTTTTCCACGGCCATCACATTCTCTCAGACCTTGAGACGTTTTTGCCAACAGATAAACATTGTGTCCGCCAAAACACTCTGGAAGTAAAGATGGTGCACCAGATAATCGTTCCGAGCACACCATGAATCCTGATAGCAGGCAGGAGTGAAGAGTGAACAGAACCCGGCTCTCAAACCACACTTTATCAACTGAAGCTATGAACGAGCTTTGATGGGCACCCTAACCTCAACTTCAATCCCAACTTTTTCTCTTTGACCATTAGACCTTCTAAAGATGTACTTAAAAAATGTTAATCGACGTATCGATTTAAAATTTTTTAACGCAAAAATTTTGTTCGCTATTCAATATGGTAATAGATTTCACAAATAAATCTAATGCACCATGCCATGAAAACTCTCATATTGACCCTTTCATTTGCCTGGCTTATTCTATTTGGACATGAAATCCATGCCCAGGACACGCTCAGGATCGGCCACCTCAATACGGAGGCAATATTGCAGTCCATGCCGGAAAATGACAGCGCCCGGACCATGCTGAATAAAGACAGGGCGGAACTGGAAAATATGCTTCAACAGATGGAAACGGAATACCAACGTATCCTTACTGATTATCGCGACAACCTGACATCCTATTCTGAATTGATCCGGAACAACAAGGAATCTGAAATCCTGGATATGCAGGATAAGATCCAGTCGTTTCAGCAAAATGCCACATTGCAGCTTCAACAGCGCAACATGGAATTATTCCAGCCCATATATGACAAACTGCAAAAAGCCATAGATGCTGTGGCATTTCGGCACCAATTCACCTATGTCCTGGATGTCAGCCAGGGTGGTGTGGTGTATGTGTCAGGGAACAGTCAAAATATCGACTCTCTTGTGCTCCGGGAGCTGGGCATCAGGTAAGATCTGTATCGTTCTATATAAATATATCCTGTCACTTCAATCCATTTCATATATATTAAATAATCAACTATTTAGTATATGCAGGTGCAGTACCTGGAAAATAAAGAATACAAATCCTTCCTGAAAACGCAACAAAACATATCCATTTCCGTATCCCCAAATAACCTGACCCTTGAAGAAAACTGGAATGAAAAGAATGTATTAAACAGAAGTGTTTAGTGCAGAGTTAAATGGCAAGGCCTTATGCCTGGCTACCATCCTTAAGAAATCCTGAAATTTTATCGGTTCGATCGAGTGGTTTCACTTCGCATTCAATTGGTTGTTCAGATCTAAAAGCAAACCAATTAAAATTAGTGCTGAGACCGTACAGCACCCACATTTAGAACCACAAAAAGATGACAACAAGTGAACTCAACCAGATCAGTTGCACCACCACCTGGACCAGGCAGTTCCTCAGGATCCTGAAACTGAGAATTGACCACGGGGATATGGATCGCCTGGACCGCATGCACAGTGAAATTTTCATGAGCAATATCCAGAAAATTACCGAATCTGTCAGGGACATTGAGAGTGATAATGATATCATGTATACAAAAGACATGGTACGTGAACTGAACAAGTACCCGGAAAATGAGGAAAAAAAAGTGGTGAAGTGTATTATGGACATGCTCGATGGAATGGAACGATCCCTGGTATTCTACCAGAAGGACAAATTTAAAAGCCTGAAAGAGATCCTGCTAAGCATGCTGGACATCAAACAAGAGGATAAATTATTGTAATTCAACAACGAACGGCAATCGGCTTAAAAATTCAAGAACAGATCAACACTTGAAAAAATCAGTCATCACCCTCTTATTATCTCACAGATGCAAAAATACGATCAATTGAAACAGGCTGAATTAATGGAAGTGATCCATGAAATGAATGGATTAATAGAAGAGGGCACCTTGCGAAAATCTTCTGATTTTCAGTTCTGGATTGAAGAGATAAAACTGGAATGCCATTATTGTAAGAACGAAATAGATTTTATAGTTAAAACCTATTTGGATCATTTGTAACCAATAGGATCGAACCTCTCAATATTTTTTCCGATTCATTCATTAAGCCCGGTATGCGTACCGGGCTTTTTTGAACGTATCCCGATAATGGACACGGCCCGGTATTGATAATCCCCATTCGAATTACCTTACCGGTTTACTTTGGATCAGTTATTGAGGCGATAAAATATAATATCTCAAGCCATGAAGTTATTGTTATGCCTGGGTATATTGATGATCGCTATTCCAGTTCATGCCCAAAAAATTTTTAAAGTCAAATACGAAAACCAGGCCGATATCAAGGTATATATTGTAAAATACGAATCGCAGTGTGATCTGAAGGTGTATTTTGTAAAATACGAATCACAGGCCGATGAAGATGGATTATGGTTTCCCGTCAAATATGAGAACCAGGCCGATAAAAAGATTTATTTTGTAACGTATGAATCTCAGGCCGACCTGAAGATCTTTTTTGTAAAGTATGAAAACCAGGCCGGCTGGCGCAACCCGGAGAAGATGCACCTGTTAAGATTTAATGAGTGACGTGCCAGAATATATTTATTTTATATCTGGAGTACGATTCCCCTCCGGAGGGCGAATTATAGGGGAGGAATTCCCAGGACCCCATGTTCGAAGTCTCAAACCTTGCATTGTCTTACTTTGAAAAGCCTATCTGCCATGATCCTGGCAGGATTTTTTATATCGAATCTTTAAGTCGATTGAAATCAGGATCTTAATATTTGGAGTGTATGCCCGTTCTCTGCAACAATGGATGACATCCATGTACTACCCATACAAAAAATCTCCCGGAATATCGCGTATCCGGGCAATGTCCTGGACTTTGCTTTTAATATCAAATCCCATGGCACAATTCACAGAGCATGAGATGCAATTTTCGCATGGATTTCCACTTATATTGGATTGGTTAAATGTTTGTTGTGCCAGGGCCAGGTTTCTGTAACCGTAAGCATACATGTAACTCCTCATCATGCTGGGAATATCTATTTTCTTTCTGCATTGTGGAATGCATGTGTTACATTGCTGGCAGTACAAGCCGGATGATAATTCCTCTGAGGGGGGAATCAGATCCTGCTTTTCCTCTTCCGTAAGTTCTAATTCATTCATTACGGCCAGGTCCTGGTCTAGTTGGTCGTAGTTTGAACAATCCGGGACGGCCGTATGCACATGTTGATTCTGAAGGAC
>Ga0209536_100003382_pt1 | contig 25661 bp, 21 predicted proteins | sample DeeMarSeWOR28_12_FD_187461 | JGI IMG/M metagenome (GOLD analysis project Ga0209536, IMG submission 187461) | Marine sediment microbial communities from White Oak River estuary, North Carolina - WOR-2-8_12 (SPAdes) (version 2) | ecosystem: Environmental > Aquatic > Marine > Intertidal zone >...
GAGGTTTTCAACCTCTGGCCATGCTTCACTCAGATATGACAGTTCGAGAGGCCACAAATCATATCAACGATACGATCATGGGCATCCAAGCCGGCGATTTGCTTCAGGTTTTCGAGGAACAAAAAAGATTGGCACTCGAACGTGATTTTACCTATCTGCTCGGGCCTGTCAAAATAGCACTTCGCCCCAGAATTATTACCCCGGCTCAACTTCAAGCCCTGAAATCCTACTGTGTAAAATTATGGACCGACTGCCTGACCCTCGAAAAAATGTGGTTGGAAGGCGAATTGGATGAAATCATCAACATCGAAGATGAGGAGCTTGCCATTGCGCGCATGAATCCGTGGGCCGGAACTGCGGCCATTATCGCCTCCGATGGGCTTTTCAGTTTCGGAGCCGAACCAAATCCCGCCTGATCCCCGATAGAGGTTAATCATCAGCATTGAGGTCAACCCGGATTGGTGGAAAATTTTGTTTGACGACGTCTACCTGCTTACAGACGCACGCTCGGTTTGCATTGAGACTCTCACTCGCCGTGAGGTTGACGTCATATGTGGGTTATTACCCATACGAAAATAGATTATTCGGCTGGGAGCTGTTTACAGGAGTCCAGCACCACGTAAAAAAGATTCTACGTCCTGCCAAAACACATGCCAGTCCGGCGGGCAATCATTGTGTCCGGCATCATAGACTACCATTTGACTGTGTTTAGATACCTTATGCAGGTTTTGTCCATGAGAGAACGGGATAACTTCATCATGCCGGCCATGTATGATCAAAATTGGTCCAGGGTAGTCTTTGACAACCGATAGGTTGTCAAAAGGATCCCGTACTAAAAATTTGGGAGCCAGGTATCGGGCAGTAAACGCGTTCACAGATGTAAAGGTAGACATCAAAATAAGCGCAGCCGATGGTCTGTTTGGAGCCAGTGCACAGACTGCCCCGCCACCCAACGACCTGCCGAACAAAATAATACGCTCGGCATCAACATCTTCTCTCGCAACAAGCCGATCGTAGGCGGTCGTAAATGTCCGGGTAATGCTCTGCTGAGAGGGGCTTCCGCTTGAGCGTCCGTAGCCGGGATATTCCACGAGCAGTACGCCAATTCCGAGTTGGAGAAATTTTTTGAGCTCTTGCGGCCAAAAATCGATGAGTTCTCCATTGCCATGACCGAAAATAACTGCTGGTGCCTGTTTTGCCGATATATCGGAGGTCGGAGGCAAAAACCAAGCTTCGACCCTTTCGAATTTAGTTTCGATCCAGAGTTTTTCCAAACCGGAAATATTCACTTCCGATGACGACGGTGCGGGTATCAAACCGCGTGGAAATAAAATCTTGCGTTGCACCAGAAAGAGAAAACTGCAATAGATTACATAGAACAATAACGACCACAGGGCGTATTTTAAGACGGCATGCATAAGGCACGGATACGGTTTGACGGTTCTATTGTGCGTTAACTTTCATTATTCAGTGACACTGGGTCTTGTCAAGACATTAAAACGCAAAGCGCCGAAACCGATTGAAAAGAGGCAGTGGTTTTCGAAATAGACACGTAATTATGCGTCTGATATGTTTAAACATCTTCGACCAATCCCATTTCAACAGACGTTACCTGCGGAATAGCATAGTTACCTCTTCCATGCTCAAGAAAGGATAAAACGATGATTTTCCAAAGCATCGCAGGATTGCTGGTTTTTACGGCGATTGCGTGGTTGCTGAGCGAAAAACGAAAGGACGTCAAATTCAAAATCGCGATCGTCGGCATTTTACTCCAACTGGTGGTAGGGCTGATTCTCTTAAAGGTTCCTATTTTTAGGGAATTTTTTTTACTGCTAAACCGGCTGGTCTTATCTCTTGAAGCAGCGACAACTGCCGGCACATCGTTTGTTTTCGGTTATCTCGGCGGAGGCGAATTACCGTTTAACGAAAAATATCCCGGGTCAAGCTTTATCCTGGCGTTCAGGGCACTGCCCCTGGTTCTTCTTATGAGTGCCCTATCGGCATTGTTGTTCTACTGGAAAATCCTACCGGTTGTCGTGAACGCATTTTCATGGGTTTTGCAGAGAACCTTAAAATTGGGTGGGACGGAAGGGTTGGGAGTGTCCGCGAATATATTTGTGGGGATGGTAGAGTCGCCGCTTTTCATTCGTCCTTATCTCAAAAATATGACTCGCAGCGAGATTTTCACTCTCATGACCTGTGGGATGGCAACCATAGCAGGTACGGTTATGGTGCTGTACGCCAGCATTTTGAGTGAGACCATTCCCGATGTCATGGGGCACATCCTCACGGCGTCCATTATCAGCGTGCCAGCCGCGATTACCATTTCTAAAATTATGGTACCCGAAACCGGAGAGCTGACGTCCGGTGAGTTAACTGTTCCGGAAAAGGCATCGAGTTCCATGGATGCCGTAACCAAAGGCACTCTGCAAGGAGTTGAACTCCTGATTAATATTATTGCTATGCTGATCGTGTTAGTGGCGTTAGTGTATCTTATAAACTTGATTCTTGGCATGTTGCCGGAGCTGGGCGACAAACCGATAAGCTTGCAGCGTTTGATGGGACTGGTAATGGCGCCGATTGTCTGGTTGATGGGAGTACCCTGGAACCAAGCCCCAACTGCCGGAGCACTTATGGGGACAAAAACGATTCTCAATGAACTCATTGCGTATGTCGATATGAGCCGTTTACCACCCGGTTCGTTAAGCCCCAAGAGCCTCCTCATTATGACGTATGCCATGTGCGGATTTGCCAATCCCGGCAGCCTGGGAATAATGATCGGCGGTATGGGCACCATGGCACCGTCGCGCAGAGATGAAATCGTTGCCCTGGGTTTTCGGTCCATCATCGCCGGCACCCTGGCGACATGCATGACGGGTGCTATCGTGGGGCTTATCGGAAGTTAAAAATAAAAAGTATGTCAAAGTAAACGGGGTTCGACTGAAAAATCTTTGGAATACCGTCTTTGCCAAATCTATAGCTGAGTGCCATTAAATGTGAAGATTCGATGCCTGCATCGTGACCAGTGCTTGACACTCTGAGGTAAATCCATTATTTTAGTCGATGTAAATACATAATCTATTCATCCGACAGGGAGGAATCCATGGCAGATAAGCAAGTTTTCGAATGTGAGAATTGCGGGAAAAAAGATGAACGGCATGGCGGTGAATCAAAAGCACCGGAGTGTTGCGGTCAGCAGATGAAAGAGGTCAAATTGGATGCATGCACAACCAGCTCGACGGCTGAGCACTCTCGCCTCGATGATATCAGTGACGCCTGTGATGATGGAAGAGCCGGATCCTGAAGGGGCACCGATTTTTGATACCGATTTTGCGATAACAATCGGGACCATGACCCCGCACGGAAGCGGTTATGTTGACCCAATCTAAAAAGCAGCCCGCATAATTTGGTTAACGTTGTGCGTCCACTTAAATATCCTATGGCCTGGGTATTTAAGTGGAGATGTAAGATAACACCCTAACGTCTATCCGACCCAACTACACCCACCTTTGCATCGATCTTTGGCGCGGCCTTTGCCGTTTTAAACGACCATCATCAACCCATAATTCCTTGCCGTATTAGATTCAGGATCTGGGGCTATCTGAATGTCTAAAGTAAAGCTTTAGATCTCATAATTATTATATTGATATTAAATGAAATATATATTTTTTTAATTTTTATGCTACGGTATTATCCTTGACTGAATTAATCCCGTGAATTAAAACGATTTTCGATTATGATTAATTATATTTACTCGAAATTCCCGAAGGAGATTCGCAATGGCTTATGATGAGATAGCATATAGCAGCAGAGGTGCGGTTGGTTATTTGACATTAAACAATCCTAAAAAAATTAATTCGTTATCAAAAAATATGATTAATGAAATGATCGATGCATTAACCACTGTTTCGGCGGATGAATCGATCAAAGTGCTTGTCATTCGAGCCGCTGGTAAGCATTTTTGTGCCGGTCATGATCTATCCGAAATGGTCAATGGCGGCGTCAGGGAATATAAATTTATATTTGATCAATGCAGCCGGATGATGCAGTTGATTCATGAAATTCCACAGCCGGTAATTGCGCAAGTTCAGGGTATTGCCACCGCTGCAGGCTGTCAGTTGGTAGCCTGGTGCGATCTGGCGGTGGCTGAAGAAGGTGCCAGATTTGCGACGCCTGGCGTAAAAATCGGCCTTTTCTGCACCACGCCGATGGTGGCCGTTACGCGTGCTATCGGACGAAAAGCGGCGATGGAAATGTTGTTGACCGGACGCTACTATCCAGCCCGAGAGGCCAAGGAACTCGGTTTAATTAACAAAGTGGTAACCTTGGACGATTTAGAAGAGGAAACCGAAAAATTAGCCCAACAAATATCAGAAGCCAGCGGTTTTATACTGGCCATTGGAAAGCAAGGTTTTTATGCCCAGGTGGATCAGACAGATATCAATGCCATGCATTATGCCAAACACACCATTACCATGAACCTAAAAGCCGAAGACGCCCAAACGGGTATCGGTGCATTTTTGACCAAACAATCGCCGACTTGGAAAGGCAGATAGTGTGTCTTTGAACTGCACACTCACCTAAGAATGGATCCTATATAACCGCCGCCAGGCCGACTCCCTGATCGATAGCTCGCTTGGCGTCCAGTTCGACGGCACGCTCGGCACCACCGATCAAATGGACCGTCATGCCTCCACCTTCCAATTCCTGGCAAAGATCTCTGTTGGGCTCTTGACCAGCGCAGATTATAATAGTATCCACTTCCAAAACTCTATCTTTCTCCCTAAATGTGACATGCAGGCCGTCATCGTCGATGTGATTATATGTCATCCCGGCGATCATCGTCACGTTACGTTGTTTGAGGGTTGTCCGGTGAATCCAACCGGTCGTTTTTCCTAGCGAATCTCCCATTTTGCTGCTTTTGCGCTGCAGCAGATACACCTGACGCCCGGAAGAGTCAAAGTGACCTCGGTCCGGTGACAGTCCTCCAGGCAAGCGGTACTCTCTATCAACGCCCCATTGCTTCAGAAAATCATCCCGATCGATGCTGGGACGGGCACTTCCGTGGGTTATATAATCAGCCACATCAAAACCGATTCCCCCGGCACCGATAATGGCCACGCATTGCCCGACATCTTTTTTGTGTAACAAAACATCCACATAACTCAGTACGTTTGGATGATTGATTCCCGGGATATCCGGTATCCGGGGGGTCACCCCACTGGCAAGTACAACTTCATCATAGCCGTCTGCAAGTATCTGCTCGGTTGACGCCCTGGAATTCAGATGAACACGAACTCCATAAATTTCTAATTGCTTTTTGTAGTATCGCAGGGTTTCGTTAAATTCTTCTTTTCCGGGAATTCGAACAGCCATATTCAGTTGACCGCCGATCCTATCGCTCTTTTCGAATAAAACGACCGCATGCCCACGCAATGCAGCAACTGAAGCAAACGATAAACCGGCGGGGCCGGAACCGACAACGACGATCTTTTTTGTGCGTTTTAGAGGGTGATAATAAAGCTCGGTTTCGTGACAGGCCCTTGGATTTACAAGGCAGGAGGAAATTTTACCCATAAAAATGTGATCGAGACATGCCTGGTTGCATGCAATGCAGGTATTTATTTCATCGGCTCTGTCTTCGGCTGCTTTATTAACAAATTCCGGATCTGCTAAAAATGGTCGGGCCATGGAGACCATATCCGCATCACCTGCGGCCAGGACGGCTTCAGCCAATTCAGGTGTGTTTATACGATTGCTGGTGACTAACGGAAGGTTTACATGTCCCTTCAGTCTTGCGGTTACCCAGGTAAATGCGGCTCTGGGCACCATGGCCGCAATGGTTGGAACCCTGGCTTCATGCCATCCGATGCCTGTATTGATTATCGACGCTCCGGCTTTCTCAATATTTTGGGCAAGCTGAACGACTTCATCCCAGGAACTTCCGTTTTTAACTAAATCCAACATCGATAGACGGTAAATGATGATAAACTTAGAGCCGACACGTTTTCTGACCCGTTTCACGATTTCTATCGGGAAACGGATTCGATTTTCAAAGCTTCCGCCCCAATCATCCGTGCGATTATTGGTTTTAGCGGTGATAAATTGATTGATCAGGTAACCTTCGGATCCCATGATTTCTACGCCGTCATATCCGGCCAGAAACGCAAGCTGGGCACAATTGGCATAATCCTCGATGTGCTCGTATATTTCCTTTTCAGTCAACAGCCTCGGTTTGAACATGTTGATCGGTGCTTTGATCGAGGACGCGCTGACTAAATCTTCATGAAACGCATATCGCCCGGCATGAAGGATTTGCATCGCAATTTTGCCGTTTTCCGCATGCACGGCATCGGTTATGATCTTGTGCTTGTGCATTTCAGCATCGGTGTTGAGCTTAGCGGCGCCGGGTGCAACACATCCTGCAGTATTGGGTGATACCCCTCCGGTAACGATTAATCCCACACCGCCGCGGGCTCGCTCAGCATAATATACAGCCATTTTTTCAAAGCCACTGGGCGCTTCTTCGAGACCGGTGTGCATGGATCCCATAAGTACTCTATTTTTAAGCCGTGTAAACCCCAATTCCAACGGTGAAAGCAAATGAGGGTACTTAGGATGCTTCAATGTGCCTCCTTATTGAATTAATTCAGATAATAACAACGACCAGCGACCTAGTTCTTCTCTCTGTGAACGGCAAGCATCGTAATATCATCAAATTGGGGTGCATGGGCAATGTGATCAAACAAATCGATTTTTATCTGCTCGATTAGATCCGTTGCTGTCGGGGCAGGTTTTTCAAGAAGCGATAGGAATCGTTTTTTGGTGAATAATTTTTTTCCCGGAGAAAGGGCTTCCGTCACACCGTCGGTGTATCCAAGCAGGATGTCCCCCGGTTCGATGTGAGCATGCTCAATCTTAAAATACATACCCGGCATCATTCCGACCACCGGTCCGGTTGCCTTAAGAAACGTCCTAATTCCTGATTGGTTGACAATTACTAGAGATTCATGTCCGCCGTTGATGTATACTAATTTTCCGGTTTTGGGATCCAATACCCCAAAAAATAGGGTAGCGAACATCCCCTCTTGATCGTGTTCTTTCGCAATGTAGTCATTCGTTAATGGTACCGCATGCAGAGCTTGGTGAACAAATTTACCTGAGTACTCCTCGTCGTCTTTATCGGAACCCGGTACAAAAACCCCCCGCAGACTGATTTGGCCGGAAAAAACCCGGATCAAGCTGCGGAATAATGCCATAAAGAGCGCAGATCCGACGCCTTTGTCGCATACGTCGGCAATCACCAAACCGATTCGATCTCGCGGCAATAAGAATGCGTCATAGAAATCGCCTGACACCTGTTTGGCAGGATGAAAATAAATGGCTATCTCCCAGCCAGGGAGATCTGGCAGTTGATCGGGCAAAAAAGCGAGTTGAATTTTCCTCCCTTTTTCAAGCTCGGCATCAAGGGCTTTTGAATAGGCCTCAATTTTCAGCTTTGCCTGCTCTAGAACACGAAAGGACTCGTTGAGTTTGCTGTAGAGCCGGGCGTTTTCCAGCGCACTGGCAATCTGTGCGGCGGTTAACCGCATTAAATCGGCTGTTTCTTTGCTAAAATGTCCTAAACGATCATGCAGCAGGGTGAGGATGCCCAGTAAGTTGTCACCCCTGAGAATGGGTACCGCTAATGCTGATCCGACGGTATACGGTTGATTGGGCAGATCCACCCAGCGATCGTCATCTCGGGTATCGAAAACTAATCCTATTTTACGATGGCGTATCACCCAACCCGCAAGACCCTTATCAAACACCTGACCGATTATTTTGGAACGCTGCTCAGGGGTCGTATCTTCACGGGTTAAAATGCTGTCAATTACAGCGCCGTTCTCATCCAGCAGAAACAGGCTGCCTTTATCCGCGCCGGTGAGTTCAGCGGAGACCTCAAGGGTTTTTTGAAGGATTTTGGTCAAAACCTTCTCTTTAGAAGAAGACCGCGCAAAGGCCACAAAATTTTCCAACAACCGGCTTTGAACTTGAAACGCGGCTTTCTCACTTTTAAGCTGACTTAATTCTTCTTTGAGGGCATTTGATTCTTTCAACGCATTACCTCGTCTCCACTCGGATTTGGTGACTCCCACAACTTGAGGGCATGTAAAAGTGCCAGTGCTAATATCATGGCTCCAAGAAAGAGAATAATCGTTGAACCGAGATTCCAGCTCCACCACACGGTTGCATTCACCAGAACCAAGAGTGGTACCAGGGGTATCAACATAACAGCGGTAGCCAGGGCGATTTCGACCACGGCGGGAGTTTGGAAATCCGGATCGGCAATTCTGAGCAACAAGAGACCGCAGGTTACCGTTCCGGTAACGGTTCCAAATACGACCGCGGTTCTCTCGAGATGATAGGACCAGAGCCGTTTACCTAAAAGAATCATCGTTGCCGTTGTTAAGATGCCGCAACTTAGTGATATTAATGAAATCGGTAAAATGTATTGCCACACGACAGTTAATTTTATCGCCATGATGGTGGATACAATCAGAAAATCAATCGAAAAACCGGTCACTCTTCGTTGGATGCCCGGATCAAGCAAATAGTCCACACCCAGTTTGCCCATTAACCATCTTACACTAAATGCAATCAATAATCCAAAAAAGAAAAAGAAACCCCACAGCATCGAAGCCACATCCGCTGAGAAAAACTGGCCCAATGACCGCACAAAAGCGTAGGTTACGAGATATACCAGACCGATGCAGGCCGTTTGAAACGCCAGAGTATCAATATTTGCCGTATGCAAAGTTAGTTTCCCGGCAGACGCTGTTTGTTTGTTCTGAGGTAAAATACCGATCAAGAAATCCCGGGGTAATTCCCTGGGGGTATTCGTGGATAAACCTTTTCTAATACCCCAATTAACGAGAGGAACGCCAATAAAAAAAGCGAAGAAAAAACCGATCGTCGCAAAGGTGACACCGATGGTTGCAGCATTTTCAAATCCATTGCCTTCCCAGACTTTTCCGAAAGCCAAGGCCTGACCCGGACCCTCTTCGAAGCCCAAAGGAGCTAAAAACCCAAAGGTCGAAAATAGTTTGATCCCAAACAGACCGAGTATCATCACCATCAGACCTCCAAGTATTGCCTGGAGCGAAAAACAAACAGTCTGAGAAAGCGCCATCCACAGCGGGCCACGGATAAATCCCTTTTTTCGAATCAGATTTGTTTCAGGGTTGTTGCTTTTTGTTAATCCCACTGAAATGAATGACAGATTAAAAAAATGATACGCAAACGTTTCCAGATTTGAAACCGATAAGTCGATAAGACCCGAATTCACCAGAATCAGGCCCAATAATCCTCCAATAAGGCAGCTTGGTATTAGAAATTTTTGAAAAAATGAGAACTTTGCTCTGAGGATAACGCCGATTAACAACATAATTGCCAGAATGCCGAACAATAGCATGAATTCAAACGGGAAGGGACTCGACATCATCTTGCTCCGCAAGTTTCAAATATCGTTTGACTATGGTTGATTGGAAGAGGTATAAACACCTAAACAGGACAACCCGCAACCGAACCGGTTGAAATCAATAACCGGTTTAAAACAACGGTCCGGGTATTGCGTCAAATGCCCAAAAGTGGTTTAAAACCACTTCTAAACGCCTGCTTGCAGCATACATTAGATGGCAGGATAAGACAACTCAACTTTTCTTGGTTTACGATCAAATCACAATAGTGTGACAACCCCTCAATTGTCCGAGGCGAAAAAGGGTCTTTCCTCCTACTGAAATACTGTTCAAGAGGGAACAAGGAGAGGAGGGCGAGATGTTTAATCGAATCCTCGTGGCGTTAAAATTCGGCCCCGCCAGTATTTTTGCTCTCAAAAAAAGTTTGGAGATTGCCCAAGACAAGGGTGCCGAAGTTCACATTTTGCATGTTCTGGATTACACGTTGCAGCAAATGGATGAAAACGACCCCGAATTTGTTGACATAAAAAATGACATAAGGCATCAGTATACCCATGAAATCGAACCCTTGCTGGATGATGCGGGAAAGGTGACCTTCAAGTGTCTTCCGGCGGATCCAGCATTAGAGGTCTGCAAACATGCTCAGGACATTGAAGCCGATCTGATTGTGATGGGATGTCATCAAATTCAGGAAAAAATGTGTCTGGGACGTATCGATTACGTGGGTATGACCATTCTTGAAAAAGCGCCCTGTCCGGTATTAATGGTTCCTTATTGTGACTGATGACGTCTCTAACCGATTTTTTCAGTTCAGGTTTTAATCACCCTAAAAGGGCCAGAAATTGCTGTCATACCAAATCTGCTCGGTCAGCTCTTTATCGATTTCTGCGAGAAAATTCAGATGCTCGGTCTCCCATTTCGCCAGCCATTCGTAAAGCGCTTTTTCATTTGGATCCTCCGCCTTGGCGGCTCGACCGGCGTAAAGCTCGATAGCCTTTTTTTCCATGGATATGGCGGCCGAAATCGCTGCTGCTTCATAATCAGCGGCTGAGATTTCTTCTTTTAATTCTTTGGTTAACACATCAGCAACAAAGCTGCGGCGGCGGTCATCCTGATAGTCACCGGGCACAAATTTTTTATCTTGCTGGTACGCTTTAAACTGATCGGCTAAAATGCGAACGTGCTTTACCTCTTCATCTGCCATTTTTTCGAAAAACTCTTTAACAGCAGTGCCGGATGCCTGTTCAGCAACTTTACTATAGAAGGCATTACCTCTTTTTTCCAGCAATATGGCATTTTTCAATATCTCAGTGGTTTTGTCCTCACGCATTGCTTACCTCCTTAAAAACTGTTCGTCATGGACTGTTTGCTGACTTTCGAAATCACAATATTTATGTAATGTAGGGATTGTAATGGTTGAATGCAAGAATTGTAGGTGTCATCTTAAACGCACATTCATCAAATGCACAGCTCATCAGCTATTTCCAAATTCTTTGCTTTTTTCGGTTAGCGCTTCTGCTGCCTGATAAAAGGTAAGCTCCCACTCCCATGTAAGCAGATCATGGCGGATTATGTAAGTCGCATGATCATCCCCCATAACCTTAAAGTAACGATGATCGGGAGCCAACCACCGATCAATAACCCGTTCGATTCCGATCTGTTGGTTTGCCAATCGAATGAACCGCGGTGTTTCTTCACCGCGATAACCGGCATAGCACTCTACATGAATCTTCATTGATTCTCTCGTGTTGCCTGACTGATCTAAACGACGGATCGACGCTGATACAATGCGCCCGAGATGTTGATACCACTTTATGAGATCTTGTCAATATGCGGATGTACAATTAATGTCTTGCACAAACTAGAAGCGCTAAACAATATGAAAGTGCGGCACATATTAAAATTATCGGAATTCCAAAACTAATCGCAATCTGAGCAGACAGAATCGATGTGAGTACCGACGCACATCCATTTACCGACCATGCATACGCTCTCTGAACCTGACTTCCAACCAGGTAACGCATACCAAGTGGAAAGGGCAGGCCCATCAAAAAGCCGGTGGGGAACAAGATCCCATAGATAATCAGGTATCGCATTCCAGCCGAAGTTCGCAAGATGTGAGGGGTTGCCATGTCAATGATGCTGTGTATCAGGATGAGCACGCCGATTAACGCCATCAGGGCCAGACGCATACTCCGGAAATTTTTTTTATGAACCCACAATCCTCCGAGACTTGAAAATATTAAAATGCCTGAAATAACGACAATAAAGCTGATCACAGGATTACCAACCAAAAGAATGAACTGTTTGATAAAAAAGAGCTCGACAAACATAAATCCAGCTCCAACCCCAAAGAAGAAGACAACTTGGTAAATTGACGGCTTGTGATGTCGACGGGTAATCAGAAATAGGGGCACGAAAAGAAGAATTATCGTGACGAGCAGGGCTTCCACAAAGACAACTGAAACCACGACTTCACCGGACATTAGCAAGACATAGAATCTGTTCCCCAGGCTTTTATAGAGTAGGTCAACATTCAACCATTTTAAAAATTTGCTAGGAAAGGGATGCCGGTCAGACCGCGGCGTTACATCCAAAAGATACGTCTCAAAAAAATCCATTTCTTTACCGTCTGTATAGGCCTTGGCCAACTGCGCGATCTTTTGAAAATGATAGGGTTCATCGAATACGTTAAATTTGTTTGCCATGTCGGAGCTCATACCCCTTAGAAATACCAGATCAAAATTCCGTTGGCGGGCAAATTCAATCACGGCCTGTGCATCTAGAACCTGTTTACCGATGATAAGTGTGAAGGTGTCCCAATTGCGGAGGATGGCGATGTGATCCGTCGGATGGTCAAAACCAAGTCGTTTCAGAGCGTTGTATGCCGTCCCCCAAAGGCGCAGGGAATCGGAGGGGGGTAGAAGGAGTTTGCGTGATACGATAAAAACCCCTTTGGCTGTGAGATGATGACAATACGCCATAAACGCGTCCACCGTCAACAAATGGTCCTGATCTAAAGCGGAGGCTCCCGGAATCGAGGTCCCCCAGTTCTCAAGATGGATAATATCATACTGGATTGGTGTTTGGCTGAGGAATTCTCTGGGGCTTTGACATATAACCCGACGCCGGTAATTTTTACCTACCAGCTCCGCAACGGTGGGATTTTGGATGACAATCGATAGTTGACGAACTCCGGATGCCACGGCACATGGGATAGCGGTGCCGCCACCGATGCCAATCAGCAGCGCATGTTCAGGATCGGGCAACAAATGGTATCCGCAATAGGATAACATGAATTTTGCAAATCCGGCATGTCTTCTGTCATCGAGGGTGTAGAGAACGAATTGATTGTCCCCGTCTGTGTAAATCGCCTGTTGTGATGGTAACGGTTCCGTATATTTAAGGCTTATACCAGGCGCAAACCGAATGTAGGGAGTCTCTATTCGGTCAATTCTTCCTCGGATTGCGGTTGAGGTTTTGTTTATATGGGTTTCAGGGAATTGGAGGATTTGGGAAAGAGCCTTATATTGAGACGGCTTTACGTCTGCTGTGAATGCCCCCGCACCGTCGAGCAGAAAAACAGATAGAAAAAGGATACCAAGATTTAACACGACCGCCACAAGGTGCAATCTTCGATGAACCCGAGTCGAATTATCCGATTTGATCGCGTTTGCTATGCGTTTTGCAAAGATTGCGGATAAAACCAGGGGAATCAGGGACGCGATGATGATCAGTTTTCCTTCGCCCAACAACGGGAGCAATGGAACCGGAAAAACCACTCCGCAAGCAGACCCCGCCATGGATGCGAAATAAATGAATCCGGCTTTTTCAGGCTCGGTTGTATAGCCGATGGAAATAATAAGTCCTGAAAAAAAGAACGGCAGGGTCAGAACCAAATAGGCGCACAGCAAATAAAGACTCTGTCTGGGTTCAACCGGAAGCCTAAAATAATCGAGCGGCATCTTGGTCAATGTCACAAACGATAAAATCGCACAGCAAGAATACAGAGAAATAAGGATGGAAAGCGAGGAATACGATCTCAAATGGTTTAGCCAATCTTTTTGGCGCAGATCGACAAGGCTTAAAAACGTACCGCTGGCACCAAAGCCAAAAAGGGCAATACTAATAACCATAAACGTTAAATGATTCCATTGTCCGATTGAAAAAACTCGGGTCAAAAGGACTTCATAAGCCAGTGTAGAAAAAGACACAAAGAAGATGGCAAGTAGAAGCATGCGTCGTCATGTGGGCATATGGGCACTGCAGTGATTATCGAGAATATACAGCCTGATAGACTGAGTTTTAACGTGCAAATACCACAAAAGCACTCCCCATCGAATCCCTAACCGCTTAGCGTTTCAAGGCATGCCCTGTCATGGGTACAAAGAGAACCCCCGTGATCTGTTTTGTGGCATAATCGCCCGCCTGTTTGGTCACCAGCGTCAGGTTCTGGTATAAAAACGGATTTCCGAGCGGCAAAATGAGTCTACCACCGTCCTTAAGCTGTTTTAACAAAGGAGGCGGAATATGGTTAACCGCTGCAGTGATCATGATGGCGTCAAACGGGGCAGCATCTTCCCAGCCGAAATAGCCGTCCCCGTGTCGGGTATTGATGTTGGTAAATCCGAGAGTTGCTAAAATCCGTGTGGCTTTTTTGTGCAGCTTTTCTTTGATTTCCATGGTGTACACTTGGCTGACAATTTTAGCCAATATAGCTGCCTGGTAGCCGGACCCGGTTCCGATTTCCAACACCCGATGGTTTTGATTCAAATTGAGGCTCGCGGTCATAAGGGCAACTACGTAAGGTTGCGAGATGGTCTGGCCTTCACCAATAGGAAGCGCAGTGTCCGCATATGCCCTTGAGACGATATCTTCGGGAACAAAGCTGTGCCGAGGGACCGACAGCATCGCCGCTAAAACCCTCGGATCGTGTATCCCATGGCCTTCAATATAATATTTGACTAAGTGTTCGCGTGCCGTTTTAAAATCAGGTGAGTCAGTTAAAATTTCGGCAAATGCCGGAGGAGAAACTGAAACCAGACCCATAAGGATCAGGAGAATCTTGTACATGACGACGCTCCTTTTTGCCTTTATCAAAATAGTGTGCATTGGCGATGATACGTGTCTGTATATCATAAAACATATCACCTGTCAGGTAGAAGTCTCTATTGCGCATCAAGATGCCTCAATATTCTAAATTTTGAAAACATTTTTACTTTTTTTCTATTTTACTATATAGTGATAATGATATCGTAACCTAATTCAGGCTTGGATAATTCTCAACTTCAGTAAAAAAAGGAGGCCGTGGATGGCGTTATTTCAAAAAAAGCAACCGGAACAGAAGCCAGGGCAAAAGCCGGTCTATAAAGCTGAACCGAAACCGGAGCAAAAATCAGAAGACAAAAAGGCTGCACCGGCACCGGCTCCAAGCCCTCAGAGGGATACAACTTTTTTTACAAAAAAATTAAACATAACGGGTAACCTTACCGGTGAGGGCAACTTAATTATCCAGGGAGGATTTGATGGAGAATTTGATTTGCGTGGCCAATTGAAAATTGCCCAAGGTGCCCGTGTAAAAGGAAATGTCAAAGCCCAAGATATTTCCGTAAGCGGTGATGTAGAAGGGACTCTAACGGCAAGTGGGAAAGTTCACCTCGATAGCACTGCGAAAATCAAAGGCCGGATTACCACTCCTAAAATTTCGGTTTCAGAAGGTGCTGTGTTTGATGGCGAAATCAAAATGAGCCGCGCAACATCCCCGTCACCCTCGGCCTCATCACCTGCCGTTAAAAAATGATTTTTTAATGTAGCATAAGGAGAAGGTTCAATGGAAAGAGTGACATCAGGAGATTCAACATCGTTGTTGAGTAAAAATGTAAAAATCGAAGGTGATATTCAAGGAGAAGAAAATCTCCATGTCGAAGGACAACTCAAAGGCAGTATTAAAATAACCGGAAACGTGCTTATAGGGAACACTGGAGTCGTTGAAGCCGATATCGAAGCCAAAAGCATAGTTATCCAGGGCAACGTTACCGGCAATGTAAAGGTTCTTCAGCAGCTCGAAATTCAACCTACCGGCAGACTAATTGGAGATTGCACGGCACGTTCGATTGACATCAAAGAGGGCGCCATATTAGAAGGACGCTTAAATATGATCAGACCAACTGGAGACTCACGCGTCACCCAGGCGTCGTCAACCACACCCGAGAAATCAGCGGAGAAGGATCCAAAGTAAAATATTAAGAGATTACAAATGGTCTAACCCAAACTAAGAGATGGTCTCCATATGGCATCTTCCTTGTCTACCCACGGACCATCTCTGTCATACCCATCTTTAATCATGTGTATCTCAACCCACTTCCGTTGAATTTAGCAAACTTGCCGGCGATCTGCCTGATAAGCATGGGTGAAAATCGACCCTGTTAAAGCGTCAGCGATAACGTTTGTTTGTCGGATCGCCTTCATTTATCATCATGGTTAACACGTCTCGCTCTGGATTGCCGGGTAAAATACCTTCTAATTCGGCCTGCAACACAACAAATCCATCCTGATTTTGATATTCTGCCTGCGCTTTAGCACGATTTCTCTCGTCAATCTCGGTGATGGTAAAGATACATGTAATCGTATCTCCAAAATAAACCGGGCGCTTGAAGCGAAAATTCATTACCGACGCCAGCCAGCCGATTTGTCCCCCGATTTCTGTAATGATGCTGGCTACCAGCAGTCCGTGGCAGATACGGTCATTAAATTTCTTTACGGTCGAAAACCGTTTGTCAAAATGTACCGGGTTGTAGTCTCGTGTTACCTCGCTAAATGACACCATATCCGCTTCACTGAACGTGCGTACAGCGGTGAAACTGTCTCCTACTTTTAAACCCTGAGTGGTTTTTTCCCGGATATTGGACATGGTAATTTCCTAAATCCCGGTTTATCTGGGAACCCCAAAAGACACATGTTGCAATTTTCTTTTATAATAACCCGTCGATCTGAACTGGGTATCCTTAGCAGAAATAACGATTTGATTTCAAGGCTGTTGTGTAATAAAAATCATAGGCATCGATTGTTGTTGTAAATTTTCCGTTTTTGATATTGAGGCCTGCGGATTAGACGAACAGTTAAATTAAGCCGAATAACAATGCGTCCAATCATCAACATGATAATGATGCTAAATGCCATCTGGTTTGCTGCAAATGTTTGTATGGCCCAAACCGCATGTATGCAAAATGACGACATTTCCGTGATATATGAAATGTCACTAAGACCAGCCGCTGAGGAAATAATCGATGTCTTTGCTGCTCTGAAAACCGAATTGAAAAAAACGCTCGGTTGGGATGCAGACTTTAGACCCCAAGTAATATTGGTTAAACACAATGCGAGATTTCAGGGGATGACCGGTTCCCATCTAATCGTCGCGTTTGCGGTTCCTAAAAAAAACGTTATCGTTATTGACTATTCCAGAATGAACACGCATCCCTTTACCTTAAGAACTGTGTTAAAACATGAGCTGTGTCATCTGCTTCTTCACTATCACATAGATGACGACCATCTGCCCAAATGGCTGGATGAAGGCGTTTGTCAATGGATCAGTGACGGTATTGCAGAAATTGCAATGGATTACAAGCGCTCCGTGTTAACCACGGCAGTTTTGTCCGAACGTCAATTAAGCCTTGCCGATTTGACACATCGATTCCCGAATGGCAGAAGTTCAATGATTTTGGCGTATGAAGAAAGCAAAAGCATTATCGAATATGTCAATCGTAACTACGGCAAAGAGGGCATCCTGGAAATCCTCGGCTCTTTGAAGGACGGCCATTCGGTAGAAATTGCAATTTACAACAGTCTCTCGGTATCGTTGGAGGAACTAGAAAAAGAATGGCTGGATCATTTGCGAGATACCCCGCGCTGGCTCGCCTTTGTCGCAAATCACATATATGGTATCCTCTTTTTTCTGGCCGCAATCGTTTCGATGATCGGCTTCATTCGACTGATGATGCAAAGGAGAGCGTATAGGGATGCAGACGATGAAGATGATTAGGGGTGGGGTCAACATCCAAGTATCATGCGCACCCCGCATTTATGCGTCATGCCATACTCCAGGGATCACCGTATTGCAAAATTTGCAGCGATTTCCAATCAGATTGTAAGTGGGGATCACGTACCCCTGCCGTTCAATCAATAGTTTTTTGCAATTGTGGCAATAGGTGTGGTTGCCTTCGTGTTTTGCCACATTTCCCACATAAACGTAGCGAATTCCCTCCTGCATGGCCGTTGCGCGAAACCGGGTTAGGGTCGATACCGGTGTCGGAGGCAGCCGATCCAATTTATACCGCGGGAAAAAACGCAAAAAATGCAAGGGATGATCCGGTCCGATGCTTTCCAAAATCCACCCGCACATGCGTTTGGTCATGTCCTCATCATCCACGTACCCGGGAACCACGAGGTTGATTATTTCGAAATGAATTTTCTGGTCATGAAGCGTCATAAACGTGTTAAGCACCGGTTTGAGGCGACCGCCGTTCAGTTGGCGGTAAACATCATCATTGAAGGATTTCAAGTTTAGACTGGCCGCATCCACTACTTTGCAAAGCTCCAGCAATGGCTTTTTATTGATATAGGCATTGGATACCCACAGGTTGTATAATCCCGCATCTCGTGCCAAGCGAGCTGTATCGATCATGTATTCAAAAAAGGTAATCGGTTCGGAGTACGTGTACGCAATTGATTCCGCCCGGGACTTTTGGGCGGTTGCGATCACCTCGTCCGGGAAAAGATCTTTGGTATACGGTACCTCATGGGGTTTGGCTTGGGAAATTTCCCAGTTTTGGCAATTTAGACAGCGAAAATTGCAGCCGGTGGTTGCCAGGGAAAAGGCCTTTATGCGTGGTTTAAAATGGAAGAGTGGCTTTTTTTCTATCGGGTCCGTATTGACCGCACACGGATTTCCATATGTAAGGCTGTAAAGGGTACCGTCCTTGTTAATTCTGGATCGACACACACTGCGGTCTCCCGGAGCAAGCACGCAACGATTCGGGCAAATGCCGCAAACGACTTTTTTCCCCGCTAATTTTTTATAGAGATAACCCTCATGGGACCATTTCCAGATTTTTTTGGGCGCATCACCTTTGAACACACGGCCTCGGATATCATCGGCGATGGCGGCTTCGGATACATTTCCCGCCAACGGCCATTGTGTCTGACCAGAAAGAGTGGACGTAAGAAAAGCCGCGCTGCAATAAATGAATTGGCGTCTTGATAGTTTTTTCATAATCGACCCCTACATGGTATATGTGGTGATCTCCTAAACCCTTTGCAATTTTTGAGTGCCAATCACCAATAGACTTATCAGTTTCAGACTTATCAATCCAGATATAGCCCAGAGAATTCCTAAATATGGAATTAGAACAACGCTGGTCAGCAACGTGCCGCAGGCGGCACCCATCAGATCTGCGGAAAACGTGCGAGCAGCGGCAACACTGTCGCCGCCTCTTAGACAAAGCGCTATCGGGAATTGCAGACCACACGCCAGTGAAACCAAAAAACCAAATACCAAATAAAATAATACCGGTAAGCGATCGCCAAATTTTGTCAGGGCTGCTAACAGAGCTGCCAAAAGGATAATTAAAAATCCGTCGGTGAGCATGAGAATCGGTTTCCCATGACGGCGCTGTTTCTGACCTATCCAAGCGCCGGGCAAGAGGCCTGCCAGGAATATTGTGATAATGATTCCGATTTGCAAGTAAATATACCCGAAATAAATTTGAAATGCAAAGATAACCAGTATTTCACAGCCCATGGTCATACTCCCAGTGGTGAACAGCACAAACTCCTCACGGGATATTCGAAACAGATAGACACTTGTTCCTAAGATGAGTATTACAAAAAAAATCAGCGGTGATGTCTGGAATTTCGTGAACCATTGGGAAAACATCACGCGCATCAGGTAAGGAGAATGATCGATATTCTTCGGTGTTGAGGGGTCTAAACGGTTATTCAGGTCTTCGATTCTCTCCTGTGTAAGGTTTCCGTAGTAAAATCCGCTAATGAAAGAGGTGGCAATCCCTCTGCGCTCCAAAATTGCCGGAATGTCGGTGCTGAGAGGGCCATTGCTGCAGAGAAAGAACACTTTTTGACCCGGCAGCAGGATGACATTTTTAAAATACTCCTTCACGGTATTAAAAAGGGACGACAATTTTTGGCGCTGCGGTTCGGCCAGGTAATTCTCATATCCCTGCATAGAAAAAGCCAGAACTCCCCGGGGAGACAGGTGTTGCCGGGCAAGCTTAAAGAAGCGATCCGTGTAAAAGCGATTCATCTGAAAGGTGCTGGGTTCCGGTAAATTAACAATTACGGCATCGTACATTTTTTGCGCAGTTGCCAAATAAGCTCGGCCATCTTGATGGATCACCTTCAAACTGGGTATCTTTTTAATCAGATCAAACTGAAATTGCACGCTGGTGACGTCTGGATCCAATTCAACATAGTCTAAGGTTGTCAAACGATATTTTTGCAATTCTTGCATAACCCCGCCTTCAGCCGAAATCAGCAAAACATGGTTGACGTCGTCGATCTGGGAGAGGGGATAATGGATCGTTTCCTCCGCAATACTTACGTTTTGACTGCTGAACACCGGCACACCGTCTTCAAACAGGGTAAATTGCTCTTGGTCTTGATGCACGGCAATACGTCCGTAGCGCGTTTCTCGATAAAAGACGAGTTTGCCTTCACGGGGAGCCAACGAACTTTTTTCCCAGAAGACCCCGAGGCACAGAAGCACGACGACCAGAGCCAACGACAAGAGAACCGATGCATGGTTTCTTTGTGCAATCGGAAACAGAAAGTAGGTTGTGATCAGTAAGGGTAGGTGAGCGAACATTATAGCCTGCATGGGAGTCATAAGATAAACCAACGCGAAGGAGAAAATGACGCCGCCCGAAATATCCCCGATATTATCAGTGATATAGATTCGCGAACCTGGATAGTCAGGTGTCTTGTTCCGGAGAACAAAAAGGCTAAAGGGCAAGACCAATCCCAAGGTCAAGCAATAGGGGGAAATAACAAAAAAGGTAAATAGCCACGTGGGATAAAAGCCAATTGAACTGCCGTGTATAAATACAATGTCACGCAGTTGACGGATGGCTAGAATTTGCACACTGGCAAGACCGCATAAGAGCAGAGAGAGCCAGCCAAGTCGTGTCGGCGTGGCTTTCCAGAAGCGATGCGCAATTGTGCGGGCCAGCATAGTTCCAAGGCCGCCTAAAATCAGCCAGTTGAAAAGAATCAAGGCAATGACAATTTCATTGCCCTGAAACTGAGTTAGGAATTCACGGATGGTCAATAGCTGGGTAACCACGGAGGAGATACCCGTAGCAATGACCACCTGTATTATGGTTCGATCATTACTGTTCTTCAAAATATTGAACCTGGTAAGTCATGACATCCAGTTCAGAACTTTTCCAGGCATCTGAAGACAGACCGGCCTTCATACATAAATGGGATAAAAAATCCCTAGGCTGTGGCAATTGTTCCCACACTTGAGGCAGAAACGTAGCACTAGCATGGCCTTTACGGATAATGACACCATCGACATTTACACGCAGTTTTTTTAGCAAGTCTTCACCATCATGAAATGCTAAAGGCTCGGGTTCGGTTAACACGCTGACTTCAATCTTTGCCTGTTCCAGTTCCTGATTCGAAAGTGGTGAGAAACGGGGATCGTGAAAAGCTGCATTAACGGCATTGCGCTTGACACCGTCAATCACGGTTTCCGTAGAGGTCAAATTTCCAATGCATCCTCGCAATTGCCCTTGGATTTTGAGGGTAACAAACGTCCCGCAGTGCGCTTGAAAGTTTTTGTCCTGCAGCGTCTGTGTCAACGATGGGAATGCCGTTCGTGAAACGCGTTGACCCAATTTTTCCGTAATGGTCTGCCGGGCCAGTTCAATTAGTGCCTGACCCTGTTCTCGGCTGAAACGTGGTTTGGAATCAGGTTTGTCTTGCATGGGTAAATCTCCAAAAAAAGCAACGGCGGCATATCCGACAACCCGTGAACGATCACCGGCGGTATCGCCGCTGTTGGAATAATGAAGTAGAACCGGTTGCCATTGATGGCGTCGGGCCAGGTGAAGCAGAATCGAGATTGGCCAGACCCCGCAAGCCCGATTGTCTGATTTAACCAATCGGCTTGGAGCCAAATCCATGATCATGCGAATCGTTTCCTGATCACGGGTGATCGCATCTGAGTAGGGGAGATAATGGGAAAGGTCCGAGCTTACAATCAAGACCGTGTTGCGATCCATTATTGAATCCAGCACGTCAGAAAACGGTTGGGTAACCGCTTTGCCAACGATAATTGGAACGAGCTGAAATTTGCCAAGATATGATTGAAGAAATGGCAATACAACTTCAAGTGAATGTTCTCGATCAGAGGAGATCGGTATTGATTGGAATAAATTTGAGTGCAAACACACCTTTTTCGCATCGTCATGAAGGTTAATTTTGCCTAGCGGGGTTTGATATGCAGTTGCATCGGTGACGGCACCGTTTCTGAAACCCATAAAATGGTCGGGTCCCAACAGAACTACTTTGGAAAATTGATTTGCCTCCAAAACGAGCGAGGCATGCGCCGCCGTCCATCCGGAATAAATGTATCCTGCATGCGGCATAATAATTGCCTTCAGATATTTATTCCGGGGAATTCGCACCTGGGTTTTTTGTGCTTTGTGGGTGAGTTTCGCTATGACATGTTTTAGTCTCGAAGGATCTGCTGGATAAAAGCTGCCGGCACGAATCGGCTCGCGTACGTTTTCGGCAAAAACGCTAAAACAACACCACCAACATACGATGCCTAGCGTCCCTAAAAAGGTAATGACCCATTTGCAGATTGACTTCATAACCAACGATACGTAATTAAGTCTTAACAGATTGTTATTATTAATACAATGGACACTACCGGACTGTCAAATAAAAACGTAGCCATGTGACGGAAAGCAGAGCAATCGGGTAAGGGATCAAATGGTTGCTTCAATTATTGTTTCACCAACAGGTATATCGGAGGTGTTGACGGCTTCGCTGAAAAGCGGTTTCCAGTCGCTGCGGTACATATTGTTTAACACCACATTGAACATGAACACAAGGATATCATAGGCCGTCATTTCAGGCTCGGATTGCGAAACTAGCTTTTGAGTATATGCGTGATGTTCGTATAAAAATTTGAGATCCGCTAATTTCTGTAAAAAATTAATTGCCTCGGTTCTTGGCCCTGATGAATCATGAAGGTTTTGCGATTTGCTTTCCAGATCGGTTTTAAACTGGCATACTTTGGAATGGGTGGATTTTAACAAAAGGTCACGGGTCTGGTCTTTTTCGAAAATAGTCTGTGAACCGACAAAGCCTTTGATGACCCCTGCTAATGATCTTCTCTCTTTCGCAAGGACCTTGGTGAACATATGCAGAACGGTTTCAGGCAGACTCACATTGACGGATTTCAGCACGTTCTCAGTATCCCCCGTCTTCAGCTGAAATTCAACAACTGCGCTATGCCAAAAAATTCGGCTGGCTTCTTCAAACATGTCACTCTGATAACTATCCGGTTTGTTGGAATGAATCAGCATATTGCGAATGTCGGCAAAAAGCTTGGCGGTTTGCTCAAATAATAGTTTACCCGTGATTGCTTTGTAAATCATCACCAACATGGCATGCCAATCCTGAAGGTGCAGAATTTTGCCTAAATTTCGATACTTAAATATCAACACACTATTTTTGATAAAGTGCGATGGAGTGGCGTAGAAAGGAGTTCCACCCAGCAAGGGTTGCTTGGTTTGTTTGTATTTGTATTTTTCAAAATCTACAGCCGTCTCAACATCAATAATACCTAAAGAAAATTCAGCCGGGGATCTTAAAAACAGTGGATACCTTGCAGGGTCACCGGCGACAAACAAATTATCAGGCTTAAGATCCCGCATAGATATTCTTTTTTCTCGCAACCATGCCAGAAGATCCAACAAATTAGCAGTGATGGCAGCCATCTGAATTTTATTCTGCTCAAGTGAAGACCTATGCAGATATTCTTTTATCGTTTTGCGGTATAGATGCACTTGCTCGGAATTATCCTGCATAGCTTTCTTTAACCGTCGATTCAGATCGAGTATAAATTTTTGCGGGATATGTCCACCGTCCGAGATTACTTCTTCTCCAGCAAGATGCGCATAAAACCAGGTTTGCAGCTGATACAACGGCACGGTCTCTGTTAGTCCCGATTCATTAATCAGACGCTGAATATCGGCTTCACACCGATTGTAAACCTCCCGCACATCAAAAATTGCGTCATCATCAATACCGTATCTTCCTTTAAATTTTGCAGGGTCCCAAATGATTTGTGCATTTTCCGAAATTTCCTTGGCCATTGAATTCTTAATGTCATGCAGTCCCTCGAGAATATGCCCCAGGAAATAGTATTTTGAAAGGTCCATGAAAAATGCAAACGAATGATTAATTTTTAGATATTCTTGAAATTCTGTATTTCGACGCAACCATTCGATGTATTTTTCTTCAAGGTGCTCCGATGAATAACTATCAGAATACGGAAAAGACTGAAACAGTCCTATAATAACAGATACTTTAGGGATGATACATTCCTTGGGCGCAAGCTTGTCAACAATGTTCGACTCTGATTTGATACTTTTAATATATTCTTCAAAATCGTAGATAGGTCGTACCGGAATCTTGATCACCATATGGACATCATAAATCACAGAATAGCATTTACTCTTGCTTCCACTCTCTTCACCCAGGGGACCGATGGTCATGCGCCGCTTGACCCAATCCCCCATATGCTTAACCCTTAATTCGTATATGTGGTTGAGACCCGATGTCTTGGAAATCAACGGAGCAAATTCTGCGAGGGCTTCGGATTCCGCACCGAGCTGAAGCTTGTATAGATTCAAAAAAAAGCGAACGATATCTATGCGGGTGGGAACCTCATCTTTGATTTGCTGAGAACAATCGGTTTGTTTCCGCTTCTCGGCGGAATTCGGGTTTCGCTTTAACAGGAGTCGGAAAAATAGAATGATAAGCAAGAGCAGCAGAGCGGTCAGTAAGACCACCGGGTTGATAACATCCGGTTCGACAGAGGTGCGGTTCTTTTTAAGGACGTTATTCATATAGTTTTCTATCTCGTAGAAATTTTTTATGAAAATATTCTTGATGCCCACAAAAAAATATCTGAGATTTCGCTTGCCGTAGGTTTTGATATCATCCTGATCAAGTAGATATATTTCGTTATTGATCTCATAAAAAATAGAGTCCCCCGATTCCCAGATTTGATCAACCGTTTTAATGGAGCCGTCAATGAAAACCAGCACTTCTTTATCGGTAAAAAACACATAGACTGCGGAAGCCGCAACGGTCACGAGAGCTACCAAGACAACTGTTTTTATAAGAGTTTTCATACAGCTAAAACAACCTGTGTCAGGAGTGGTATCCAAAAAAAATATGATGTCGAATAATATAAATCGGCAAAAATTTCAGGAACTTTAGTGAAATGCTGGAATCTGTTAATTATAAACCCAACCCGTTTTTACTAAAAAATTGACCCCGGGTGATATTTAATTTATACTTCATCAAATCCTTAAAATTGCATCATTTTTAATCGTAAATATGTGGAAAATTGTCCTGATCATCCTAGCGCTGCTTTATGCTTTGAATCCCTATGATCTATTTCCGGACATCATCGTCGGATGGGGATGGCTGGATGATTTGGTCATCCTCGGTCTTGTGGGACGTTATCTTTACAATTTGAAGAAGAAACATGCGTCTTCGCAAAAATATTTCGGCCGCGGTGAGCAATCTTCTGGTTATGCGCATGGAAATTATACCCGCAACGATCATAGCTCCGGAACCAGGACAGCATTCAGGGATTCGTCCATGGCGTGGGATCCCTTTAAAGTCCTTGAAATTGATCGGAATGCGTCACCAGAGGAGATTAAACGGGCGTATCGCCGACTCGCTAACAAATATCATCCCGATAAGGTGGAGCATTTAGGTGACGAATTTAAATTACTTGCTGAGAAACGCTTTAAAGATATTCAAAAGGCCTATCAGGAGCTGAAAACGAAATAACTTTATCTGGTTATCCAGAATGTACAAGTGATACCCATGTGGGAGCGGCTTTCCAGCCGCGAAATCAAATGCCGCGGCTGGAAA
>Ga0209536_100003384_pt1 | contig 25655 bp, 20 predicted proteins | sample DeeMarSeWOR28_12_FD_187461 | JGI IMG/M metagenome (GOLD analysis project Ga0209536, IMG submission 187461) | Marine sediment microbial communities from White Oak River estuary, North Carolina - WOR-2-8_12 (SPAdes) (version 2) | ecosystem: Environmental > Aquatic > Marine > Intertidal zone >...
AAATTTTCTTGAGGTGGTCAAGGGATCAAAGCCCTCATCAAACCATGCTTGCAGGAGCAGGGCATCCCAGGCTCCTACCAAGGCAGCGGCGACGGACTCAGCATCTACTTCAGGCTGAAATTCACCTGTCTCTATCCCATCACTGATAAGGGCCGAAACGAGCTGGCGAAAATCCTTGTAACCCTCTCTAAAGGCCTTTTTGAACCTCTGCCTCATTCTGGAAGAAGCTGAAGCGGACCAGAACTCCATAACCAGTGAATACATATCCAGCATCTCAAGCCAAGACTTCAAGAGAGCATCGTTTAATGCTTTCAGTCGCTCTGAGGCAGATCCTCCCAAAGCAGAAATGCTGACCCTGGCTTCTGCTTCAGTCATTTCAACGAACCACTCGAATACAGCAAAGAAAAGGTCCTCTTTGCTGGGGAAATACTCATAAATTGTCCCCTTGCCTATTCCTGCTTCTGTGGCGATCTCAGCTATGAGAGTGGAGTTGTAGCCTCTATTGGCGAAGACTCTGGCCGCCGACTCAATAATAAGTGACTTCTTATTTTGCTTGCTGGCTTTGTATATCATTCAGACTGAATTCCTTTATGACCGACCAGTCGGTCAATAATATATACATAAGAAACAATCATTTGTCAATTATAATCTAATATGACCGACCAGTCGGTCTATATTATCGCCATTGATAATTCACCAGCAGAAAAAAAGGAGGCGTCCTAGACCGGCGACCACGGAACGGGTCTCCACCTTCTATCTCGGATCCCCAGGAGATGGGAACTTCCTTGGGGGTATGAGTCCAAGGGTGGACTTTTTTGGTGGAGATCGTTATAGTAAATGACTAATCACTAATTTCAAAGTCCGTGCTGCGGGCTTGCAGCCGGACATTTTTTTTAAGGAGAAGATAAAAATGAAGATTCAAGATGAGGTCTACGTGGCCATCGACTACACTCTCACCCTTGACTCTGATGAGGTGGTAGATAGTTCCGAACCGGGTAAGCCCTTTGGTTTTATATTTGGTGGCGGCCAGGTCATAATGGGGCTAGAAAAGGGACTGGAGGGGATGGAGCGAGGCCAGACTGCCAAGTTCACAGTTGAGCCTGAGGAGGGGTACGGCCAACCCAGGCAAGAATTGTTCCGTGAACTCCCACGGGAGCACTTTCCTGGTGATATGGACCTTGCGCCCGACATGATATTTGAGGGCAGTGGGCCGCAAGGAACTATCAGGTTCAGAGTGGAGTCAGTAAGCGACGACGTGGTGATAGCCGACCTGAACCACCCGCTGGCCGGGCAACGTCTGCATTTCGAGGTTGAAGTGGTCGAGGTTCGGGAGGCTCGGGCTGAGGAGTTGGAGGCGTTGAAAGAACACGCCGGCTGCGCCCCCGAAAGCTGTGCATGTTGCTCAACCAGTTGCGACTAGTCTGAGCTCAAATATGACATCGCCTTAGATTCAGAGCAGATCAATTCTCACCTCTACGATTTTGGGAAATATTGTATTAAAGCCCTTCAGACATGAAGGGCTTTTTTGTTTTGTCTTGACCATGGCAACTCCACCAGGCTTAATGGAAAAACGGCTGAGGTTCAAAGTTTCCAGACTCGATATGAAAACTTAAACTCATCGTTGGAGAGATTGAATGGTGGTTCTGACTGACAAGGTATTACGATTTATCTCGGATACCAGATTCGAGGACTTGCCCGAAAATGTAATCCATCAGGCTAAGCGGTGCCTTCTGGACACCCTGGGTGCACTTTTGGCAGGCAGCGACACGCCAGTGGTCCGTATTATGAACTCATTTGCCACCAAACACTTTAGAGGAACCGAAGCTACTGTCCTGGTAAGCGGCGAGCGGGTCTCGCCAATCGGCGCTGCCCTGGCCAACGGATATGCTTGCAACGCCCTGGACATTGATGATGGCTATAGGATGGTAAAGGGCCATCCAGGTGGTTGCGTGCTTCCCGTGCTCTTGGCTGCGAGCGAAGCCGCTGCTTACACGAGTGGTGCCGACTTTCTCGCCGCCCTTGTCATTGGATATGAAGTGGCGATTCGCGCCGGCTTGATCCGACACGCTTTGTTCCAGGCTTACCACTCCTCGGGGAGCTGGGGAGCTATCGGTGGTGCTGCTGCTGCCGGGAGAGTTCTGGGTTTAGACCAGAGCACCCTTCGTGAAGCCATGGGAGTTGCAGAGTACCACGCACCCATTTCTCCTATGATGAAGGGTATTGAGAAGCCATCTATGGTCAAGGACAGCATAGGTTGGGGGACCATGGTGGCCATGGCATCGGCTCTTATGGCGCAGGAAGGATTCACCGGCATAGAACCCTTATTCAGTGAATCGCCGAATAGAAAGTGGCTCGAAGGACTGGGCAATGAATATTTGATTCTGAACTTGTATTTTAAACCTTACGCCGTTTGCCGTTGGTCCCAGCCGGCAGTGGTCGGGGTACTAAAGGTGATGAAGCAGAATGATTTGAGACCTCAGAGCATATCGCGCATTCGCGTCCTGACCTTTGAGGCAGCCGCCACATTAAGCTGCGATCATCCCAAGAACACCGAAGAGGCCCAGTACAATCTGGCCTATCCGTTGGCCGCTGCCCTAGTCGATGGCCAGGTAGGACCCCGGCAGGTTCTGCCGCCTCGCATCTTCGACGATTCTCTTCTGGAGCTGGCAAACAGAGTAGAGGTGGAGATTGCCCCGGAATTTGAAGAACTCTTTCCCCAAAAAACCTACGCCGAGGTAGTGATACATACCAAGGACGGTCGAGAATTGTCGTCTGGCCGGGTGGAGCCAATGTGGGAACCCCCGAATGGTCTTCCTGCAGATGCTGAGTTGGAAGCAAAGTTTGTTGGAATAGTAAAGCCTGTTCTTGGTTTTCAGAAAGTTAAAGAAATTACCAGGATGATATGGGATTTCGAGAAAATGGATGGGATAAAACCTCTCATCAATGGCTGCATCAGGGGCCAGTCTTTCAAAAAATAACCCACCAAATCACTCACCAGTACAGGAAGAGGTCATCCTTCCTAGCTATATGGCAAAGCGCTAAGGTTCTTACTTTTTAGAATTTATTGTTTAGGTCCTACCCTTGACACAGGACAGGGCAACGGGCTAGTTATAATGGAAAGAAGTAATCTGCAGAGTATTTGTTGTCCATCTGAATCCCATTGAAGTTCAGCCGTTTGTTCAGCAACTAAGAAACTGCAATTCAACCCATTGCTGAAATACCTCTGAGATACATTGAAGTCTATCTCATCAAAAAACGATTGTAAAAATCAGTCTATTGACAGAAAAAATAAAAGTCTAATTAAAGCAACTTGTTATCTGTAATTTACTAGAGGCTAGATAATGAAAATAACAATATGTCCGAGTTGCAGGAAAGAAATTCCTAAAGATGCCAAATTTTGTGACCACTGTGCAAATCCTGTTGTCTCTGTGATACACAAGACCATTTTTAGCTGGCAATGGTCTGACAGGATTTTTCTTCTCGCTGTTCTTCTGGTTTTCATAGCCTTTTTTCAACCGTGGTTTCCAGGAAGTATTCTCTATCGGAAAACTCCCATTTCTGCCTATCAGATGTTACTCAATGTGAGTGATCTCGAAGTTGATTTTTTGCAGAGTTACAATATCTTGCGGATGACGCTGATTGTACCCATCTTTGCTTCTTTAATCTATTTCCTGACCTACTTTCGCAGAAGTATGCAGAAGTCAATTTTTCTGCCGCTTTTTTTATTTGTCGTAGTGAGTGTTGCTATTATCCCCTTCCTTTTCGAAACGGCGGGCACAGTCTTTGGAATCATCCTGACTCTAATGCTTCTTCTGGGAATATTCTTTTACTTTCGAAGTGCCTTTCGCCGGGGTCGTCTTGGCCTTGTAAGTTATTGTCTTCTCCTGCTGTTCATGTGTCTTTCCGTATTTATATATCAACTTGATCTCACCAGGTTATTTTATCTTAAACTTGAGAATCTTAATTTTTCAGAGACATACGGCTTCTGGATCACATGGTTTATTTTCGCATTAGCAACCTTATCAATTTCATTCAATTTCATGAAAACGATCGAAGATTTTTGGTTAATGGTTTTTGGGGTGATACTGTCGATCATTGGTTATAATACTTTTATAGATCCTCTATTCCTCTCGGGTCCCTTTGCTTTTTTTGCTGATAATTTCAGATTGACCGGCATTCATACCCTGACCCACATCAAGGTTGTTTCAATTGCCCTCATCATAGCTATCGCTACCGGGGTGCCCATCGGTGTCTATATCAGCCGTCATCCGACTGCGGCAAGCATCGTCTTGTACCTGTCAAGCATTATGATCACCATTCCGAGTATTGCCCTTTTTGGATTTATGATGCCTATCCTTTCTTCCATCGACAAAGCATGGGACGCAGTCAGCGGTATTGGAATCGGCACAGTGCCTGCCGTGATCGCCCTGGCGCTCTATTCCCAGTTGCCCATCATCCGCAACACCTATATCGCCATAAAAAATGTCGATCCGGCCACTATTGAGGCGGGCCGCGGCATGGGGATGACCCATTTCCAGTTACTTATTCAACTACAGCTTCCCCTTGCTGCTCCGGTGATCATGGCTGGGGTGCGAACTGCCGTGGTTATGAGCATTGCCATTGCAGCAATTGCTGCTTACATCGGTGCCGGTGGTCTGGGGCTGTTTGTCAGCGAAGGACTGCAGATGGCCACCAACGACTCGGTTATCCTGGGCGCCGTAGCCATGGGTTTGCTGGCCATTGCGGCAGATATTCTTTTCGAAAAACTCGAAGATTGGATTACTCCGACCGGCCTCAAGATCGCAAGGTAAATTCTTAGCCGCCATAGAATGGTGAGGAGTAAGTAATGAACATTATGCTGAAGTTGGAAAATGTAACAAAGATCTATCCTGGAGCTGAACACATCAAGGCAGTGGACGATCTTTCATTTGATTTACCAGAGGGTGAAATTTGCACGGTGGTGGGCCCATCCGGCTGTGGCAAGACGACAGCCATGAAGATGATCAATCGGTTGATTCCCATGACCAGTGGTAAAATCTATGTAGACGGTCAGAATATCAACCGTCTAGATACCATCGAATTACGCCGGAATATCGGGTATGTGATTCAGAATATTGGTCTTTTTCCAAACATGACCATCGCCGAAAACATTGCTGTAGTGCCCAAGATGAAGGGTTGGGACAAAGACCGGATAATTGAAAGAGCTGAAAGCTTGCTGGAATTGATCAACCTTCCGCCGGAGGAATTCATGGATCGCTACCCACGGGAACTCTCCGGTGGCCAACAACAGCGCATCGGAGTCGCCCGGGCAATGGCTGCTGACCCGCCTATCATGTTAATGGACGAGCCCTTCGGGGCCATTGATCCCATCAACAGGGAACATCTGCAGAACGAGTTTTTGAGAATTCAGGAGAAAGTCAAGAAAACAATTGTATTTGTCACCCATGATATCGACGAGGCCATCAAGATGGGCGACAAGATATGCCTTCTCAAAGCTGGAAAGCTCGTTCAGTTTGATGCCCCTGAGAAAATGCTCACCGAACCTGCGAATGACTTCGTCAGGGACTTTCTAGGGGGCGATAGAACTCTAAAACGACTTAACCTTCTAAAACTAAAGGCCGCAATGAGGCCGGACCCGGTAGTGATCATGCAGGGGGCATCACCTGCAAAGGCCAAGGCTATGCTCGACGATCTCAAGGTGGATCATCTAATCGTAGTGGATGAGGAAAAACGATTGTTAGGTTATGTGAACCACCAAGCACTGCAGAAGGAGGCGGAGGAGATAGGAAAAGTAACCCGGTCTACAGATTCCTTTATGTTGGCTTCTTCCAGCCTCAAAGATGGGCTCTCAGAGATATTCACCCATGATCTGGGATATCTCATAGTGGTGGACGATGACAAAAAGGTCCTCGGAGTCTTGGACACCGAAGATATTCGTGAGATTTTAAGGAGATAGAAAAATGGAAGGTAGATCATTAACTCCAATCCTAAAGAAAATCATTCCAGCCTTGATAACCATTGCTATTGTCGCTTGGCTCTACAAATTTTACGGTGCCTGGGCATACACAATCAAGAACCTGGCCGAATTCTTTAGATTGACTCTGGAGCACCTTCTCCTGGTCATTATTAGTATGGCAGCGGCGGTGACTGTTGGTGTGGGATTGGGTACCCTCATGACCAGGAAAGGGTTTGATCGCTTGAGTCCGGCCCTTATGGGGGTTGTGAATATCTGGCAAAGTGTTCCTTCCCTTGGAGTTATTGCTCTGGCCTATGGTTTTCTGCCATTGCTTGGTATGTCTGGCATTGGAGTTGTGCCGGCACTGATTGCCCTCTTTTTCCACGCCGTAGCTCCTATTGTTAGAAATACCTATGCTGGCATCCAGGCCGTTAGCAAAGATGTTATTGAAGCGGCAACCGGTATGGGTATGAACCAAAAGCAGATACTGTTTAGAATTGAACTTCCCAATGCCCTGCCAGTTATCATGGGGGGAATCCGGACATCCACAGCGATTATAGTGGGGACTGCACCTCTGGCCTTTCTTATAGGCGGTGGCGGTCTTGGTTTTTGGATTTTCACCGGCATTGCCCTGATGGATATGGGCATTATGATGGCAGGTGCTGTGCCAGTAGCGTTGATTGCGATGTTAGCGGATTCCGCACTCGCGAGAACGGAAAAAATTGTTGTCAGTAAAGGCATTCAGGCTGAGGAGTATCAGGTGGCCATGTAAGATTAACACTCAACCATATGGGAGGAATTATAATGAGAAAGTTTCTATGTTTACTGGTTATTGTAGGTTTCTTGGCCAGTCCTTTAAGTGTTTTTGCCGGGTCCCAGGTCAATGTTGCCTCTAAAGAGTTTACTGAACAGATTATCCTAGGAAAGATTATGGTTCAGCTTCTAAAAGACAGGGGTATACCTGTTAAAGACCGCACTTCTTTGGGAGGCACCAAGGTCAACCGCGAAGCGCTGGAACAGGGCCAGATTGATGTTTACATGGAATATACTGGAACTGCTTGGTTCAATTTCTTCAAGAAGAAGGAGACCGTGCGTGATTCCATGGGGCTCTATGAGCAGGTCAAAGCCATTGATGCAAAAAACGATCTCGTATGGCTGGCCCCGGCAAAATTCAATAACACTTATGCTATCGTCATGCAGGCAAAAAAAGCTGACGATTTGGGAATAAACACTCTTTCCGATTGGGCTGCCTGGGTGAAAAAGAACCCGGGTCAAATGACAGTGGCAACGAACGCTGAATTCTACTCGAGAGCCGACGGCTTCAAAGGGATGATGGAATTCTACGGACTTACCTTCGGCGAAGACATACCGGATGCAAATGTCAAGAAGATGCAAACGCCTCTCTGCAAGAAGGCTGTGCGCGATGCTCAAACATTGTGCGGTATGGCCTTTGCGACGGATGGAGAAATCAAGGCCTATGATCAGAAAGTCTTGGTTGATGACAAAGGCTTTTTTCCCATTTATAACCCTGCTCCTGTGATTCGTAAGTCGGTTCTAGAGCAGTATCCAGATATCAAATACATTTTGGGCGAGATCGGTCCATCACTGGATACCGGAACCATGACGCGGCTCAACTACAGGGTTAACGTAAATGGCGAAAAGCCGGCATCAGTTGCCAAAAGTTGGCTACAAGGCGTGGGGCTTGTTGTCAAGAAGAAGAAATAGACCAAGTCGAGCAACGCTATTTTCTCGCATAATTCTTTCGTGTTGATTGAAGGTGGGAGAAATCTTTATATTTCTCTACTTTGTCAGGTGAGCTCTGGAGTGTAGATTTTTTCTAAAAAGGTCATTGATATTTCATTGACAGAGAATAATTTTCTAATGTAATTAGAAAATCTCTTCAACCATAAAGATGGTGCATGTGAGCCACCTAGTATTCTCTCAGAAAATTCTCAACCGCTGTGACGGTTCTAGCCTATTCGAGGGCTTGGGCCAGAGCTTCTGGCATAGCCTTTGCACTTCGCAACTGCTCCTAAGCTTTTGAGTTTCCTGATTTATTTTTTGAAATGGCATATTCGTTGGCAGCTGCTAGATATGTTCTGGGTTACGGCATCCGCAGATCGCGACCCCCAGGATGGTTTTCAGTTAATCAAAAATCTCTTATTGAATAAAGCAATGAGATCACAACTATAGTGCGCTTAAAAAAAGGAGCATCGATGCTAGTCGTGGGCGAAAAGATCAATACGAGCAGAAAGAATATTGCAGCCGCAGTGGAAGCACAAGACGTTGACTTCATTAGTGAGGCGGCAAGGAATCAGGCAGAGGCCGGCGCCCATTACATCGATGTCAATGCTGGAACCTTCTTAAATAAAGAGGTGGATTACCTGTGCTGGCTGGTTGAGGTAGTGCAGAATGCTGTGGACCTGCCATTGTGCCTGGACAGCCCTAATCCCCAGGCTCTAGCCGAAGCGATCAAACGCCACAAAGGCGAGCCCATGATAAATTCTATCTCCTTGGAGAAAGAGCGTTACGAAACTCTCCTACCCGTTGTCACTGATAACCCTTGTCGGGTAGTAGCCCTGTGCATGGCTGAAACATCCATGCCCAATACCGTTGAAGAGAGAGTTGAAGTCGGTGCAGAATTAATCGATAAGTTGACAAAGAAAGGGGTACCTCTTGAGAAGATTTACCTGGACCCTTTGGTCCAACCCGTTTCAGTCGATACTGGCATGGGAAAGGCAGTCCTCGGAGCCATAGCTAAAATAATGAAGGACTTTCCCGGGGTGAATACTATCTGCGGCCTTTCGAACATCTCTTTCGGTCTTCCCATGCGCAAAATAATAAACCGTAACTTTCTTGCTCTCTGTATGGTATCGGGTTTGTCAGCCGCTATTTTGGATCCCACTGACAAGCAGTTGATGGCGACACTCCTATCGGTGGAGATGCTCCTTGGCGGTGATGAATATTGCGGAAGTTTTCTCGAAGCCTATCAAAGTGGTCAAATTAGCGGAGGATAGTAATCCCAGGCAGTAAACAGTGGGAAGTCAAAAAAAGATAGCGCTGAAAGCTGATAGCTAGGCGCTGCTGAACAAGGGGGGAACGTATGAGTGAATTCAAGGCATTGAGCGAAGCGGTGATCAAAGGTGACATACAGGCGGCTGTGGCAGAGACCCAGACAGCAATAGATGCTGGTGCTAAGGTGCAGCACATACTCGACAAAGGTCTAATTACTGCAATGGACGAGGTGGGAGAGAAATTTTCAACAGGTCAGATGTTTGTGCCACAGATGTTACGTTCTGCCAAGACCATGCAAGAGTGTATGAAACTGATCAAACCGCTCTTCCAAGAGGGTGAACTCATAGCCAAGGGAAAAGTGGTCATTGGAACCGTGAGGCAGGATTTGCATGATATCGGTAAGAACTTGGTTGCCATGATGATGGAGGGTGCAGGATTCACCATAACGGACTTAGGTGTAGACGTTTCTCCCGAAAAGTTCACCGAGAAGGCAAAAGAAGTGGGAGCAGACATCGTGGCCATGTCGGCTCTTCTTTCAACTACTATGCCGGCCATGGGCAAAACCATCGAGGCTCTCCAGGATGCCGGGATTAGAGACAATGTCAAGGTGATGGTCGGTGGTGCACCGGTGACCGAAAACTTCGCCCGTGAGATCAAGGCCGACTCTTATGCACCAGATGCAGGTTCCGCGGTGCTTGCAGCAAAGAAGCTACTTGGCATTTCCTGAACCCGGATAAAGGAGTAAGTTATGGAACGGTTAGACATTCCCACCTTTCAGCCTCGGCTCAGGGTACTAAACCGCGAACAGGCATTAGCAATCCATGGGGCGGCTTTAGAGATTCTCGAGAAGACGGGTTTTAAGATGGAACATCCCCGTGTCTTGGAAATGCTTGCCGACAGTGGTTGCGAGGTTTCCGATGGTGAGTGGCTACGTATGCCTCCCCGTCTCGTTGAACAGGCCTTAGAGTCAGCTCCGAAACAATTAAGTCTCTATGACCAAAAGGGTGCCAAATCAATGGACCTCAGCGGTGAAAACTCCTTCTATGGCACTGGCTCGGACGCTACTTTCACTCAGGATTTGGAGACCGGTGAACGGAGGCGAACAGTTCTTAAGGATGTCAATAACTTTGCCACCTTGGTGGATGGACTGGAGAACATCGACTTTGCCATGTCAATGGCTAACCCTGAAGACGCGCCAATCGAAAATATCTACGTCTATGTTTTTGCTGAAATGGTCAAGAACACCAACAAACCCATTGTTTTCATCGCCGACAGCGGCAGAGACATTGCCAAGATCTATGAAATTGCTTGTATAGTGGCGGGAGGTAAAAAAGAGCTTCAGAAAAAACCATTCATTCTCAATTACTCAGAGGCAATAAGTCCCCTGCGATTTCCTGAAAATGTGATGGAAAAACTTATTTTCTGCGCCCAAAAGCAGATCCCCCTTTGTCTTCCCTCTGGCTCGAATGCGGGGGGCGGCGCTCCGGTAACCTTGGCCGGTGCAATGGCCCTGGGAATTGCAGAAAATCTAGTCGGCCTGGTGGTGCACCAGCTTGCTGGCAAAGGCTCGCCTTTTCTTTTTGGCCCCAATGTGAGTGCCTTGGACATGAAGTCCAGTGTTGTCTGCTACGGTTGCCCCGAGTGGAGTCTCACCCAGGCTGCCCTGGCTGACATGCGAGACGAGATCTATGGCATCCCTATTTGGGCCTTTGCTGGAGCTTCGGATTCTAAGGTTTTGGATGCCCAAGCGGGAGCAGAAGCCATGTTTTCCATTATTACAGCCCTTCTTTCCCGTGCTAACTTAATCCACGATGTGGGTTTTCTGGAATATGGCAGTACCTCATCCCTCGAGATGATCACCATGGCAAATGAACTTATTGCCATGAGCCGCTTTTACCTGAAGGGGATCCCGGTAAATGAAGGTACTCTGGCTCTAGAGGCCATAGAGAGGGTGGGTCGCGGGGGTCCTGGGTCCATTTTTCTCATGGATGACCACACCTACGATCATTTCATGGAGGCCTTGTTTTTGCCTAAACTTATTGACCGTTCCCGCTACGATGCTTGGGAAAAGGACGGGGCCCTGAATCTTTATAACCGTTGTAATAAGGAGGCCAAGCGGATCCTTGCCGAACATCAAATGGATCCCAAGCCAGATGCAGTGATAAAAGAAATCGAGCAAATACTAAAGCAAGGTTAGTTTTCAGCAGCCTTAGTCTCTGTTGGGTTTTGTCCAAGCAGGCTGATGGCAACTTACTGAATTGGGTTCCAGCCATGATGACCACTGCGCCAGCATGCAGCTTACTCTTGCCCGAAGAGGTGCAAAAAATAGACCTGACCGCCCGGAGGATATTGGAGCGGATCGGGATGAGAGTGATTGGCAACGACTTTCTTGATCTTCTGAAAGAAACCGGAGCCGAAGTGGATTACAGCGATCAGGTAGTTCGCTTTGAGGCTGGCTGGTTGGAGGAGATCTTGGCTCGGGCCCCCTCTCAGTTTATTCTCTATTCCCGAGATGGAAAGAATGATATCCATCTAGGAAAGGGAAAGGTCTATTTTGCTAATGGAGGACGAGTGTTTCGTATCCTCGATATGGGTACTGGCGGATACCGTCTCACCATGCTCAGGGATGTGGCCCATACTGCTACCCTGGTGGATTGCCTGGATCACATTTCTCTTTATATCATTGCCTGTCAGGCCCACGATCTGCAGCCCCAGTATTATCATCTAAACGATTTCTATCACGCCTTGAACCATACTACCAAACATGTAATGGGAGGCTGCGACAGTAGAGAAGGGGCCAAGCAGATGTGGGAACTTTCTGTCTTCATAGCTGGCGGAGAAGAAGAACTGCGAGAGAAGCCCTTTGTCTCGGTTATAACCAATCCAATAAGCCCTCTCACCATCGATAGTAACACTCTGAATATACTGAACTTATGTTGCAGCAAATCTATCCCTGTCACCTGTGCTCCGGCGCCCATTTCCGGGGCTACCGCACCTGCAACTCTGGCCGGGACCCTTTGTCAAATGCACGCTGAGGCCCTCGCCGGGGTGGCTTTTTGCCAGGTATTTAGTCCAGGAGCCAGAGTGCTCTACGGTGCCGTTCCTACCACTATGGATTTGCGCCATATGGAATACACCATGGGTTCCGTAGAAATGGCATTGATGAATGCTGCCGCAGTGCAACTGGCCAAACTCTACGATTTACCCATTTATGCTTCAGGCGGTGTTACAGAGGCCAAAAGGCCAGACATCCAGTCTGGATGTGAGAAGAGTTTTTCAAACCTCATGGTGGCTACCAACGGAGCGGACCTCATTCATTTGGCCGCAGGGATGCTGGATTCAGGCAATTCCATTTCATATGAGCAGTATGTAATCGACAATGAGGTCTTAGGAATGATCAACAGGATTCTGGCGGGCATAAAAGTAGACGACGAACATCTTGGTTTCGACGTCATCAACAGTGTCGGTCCAGGTGGGAATTATGTTATGGAAGAGCACACAATCAAACACATGAAAGATGAATTTTTCTACCCCGATCTTAGTGTGCGCTGTAACTTCGATATTTGGGAGGAACAAGGTAGGCCAAGCATGTTGAGCCGGGCAAATGATCTGGTTGAGAAAACCTTGAACGATGGTAAAGAGGGGTTATTGGATACTGATTTGATTGTTGAACTAAGAAAGAAGTTTCCTGGTATTCAAAATCACTAGCAGCCTGCTTGGCCCTATTCTGCACTGGCAATAAATAGAAAAAGTGTTTTGCAAAAGACAAACGAGTCGGAGAAATATGCGCTCACCGACACGTGTGATTGCCTGTGGAGTTTTTAAACCAGCTCTTGATCATTTGGAACTGGAGAAGAGATACCCTCACGTCCACCTAACCTTCCTACCTTCCAATTTACACCTGAGGCCACAAGAGCTAGAAATTGCTCTGAGGAAAGAAATCAGCTCAGCCAAGGAAAGAAATGAGAGAGTGGTTTGTCTTTACGGTTATTGTCTGCCGGACATGGGTAATTTTTGCTACCATCTCGGCGCAGTCAAGGTTCCAGGGCTACACTGCTTTCAAATGCTTCTGGGCAATGAACGATATCAGCATATTATTGAAGAGGTACCCGGCACATATTTTCTGGATCGTGACCTAATCCTGCATTTCAAGGAATACTGTGCAGAGCCACTGGAACTTTATGACGACGAAATAAGACGATTAGTTTTTGATCATTACGAGAGAGTATTGTACTTAAGGCAGCCCTCAGACCCCGACTTGGTCTCCAGGGCTTCTCAGGTGGCTGAGTTTTTGCATCTGTCTTTAGAGATCCAGGAGGCGGATTATTCGCACTTGGAAAAGGTACTCACCGACCTTGTCTGAGTCGACAGGGATTCACCCCCAGGAGCGAGGCTAGGACCGGCGAAAATGAAAAAGCCGCGTAACAACAAGAAGAGCAAGAAAAAGAAGCGACGCTCTTTATCCTTGCCACCACAGAGGAAACTGAAGCGAAGACACATTTGGCTCAAAGTTTTGCCGGACGATTTATGGCTTAAGGTCCGTCGGGGAAAGACTATCTATGAGGCCCTGCAAAAGACCGATGTGGAATTGGAAGGAGACTGTGGCGGCTTAGGGAAATGCGGCAAGTGTAAGGTGAAAGTTCTGTCTTCTCTCGGCCCCCCCTCAATGGAAGGCAAGGAACTCTTAGGGGAGGAGGAGATCAGACAAGGAGTGAGACTTGCTTGCCGCACAAAATTGAAAAAGGATTTGACCATCCAGGTGGGTGAGTCTGAGGAGGAGATAACATTCTATCAGATCTTGAAAATGGGCCGCAGACCCATTTTCTATCTCGATCCCCCTCTAGACAAAAAACTGGTAACCCTCAATACCGAGGGAGAGAATAGAGGACTGGCAGATTTCGAGAGGATCAAACTGGCAATGGGCCCTGAATATCAAGATCTAACGGCGCCACTTCATTGCCTCCGCACCCTACCTGAGATGTTGGTAAAAACAGAGTATCGTGGTGCTGTGGTTGTTCACGGCGAATCAATGATCGCTTGGCAACCCTGGGAGGAGGGTGGGCGTCGCTACGGATTGGTATTTGATTTGGGTACGAGCACCTTGGTTGGCAAGCTCATCAGTTTGCTGGATGGCCAAGAGATTGCCGCTATCTCTCGTCTCAACAGTCAAAGCAAGTTCGGCGCCAATGTTATCAGTCGTCTTCAGTACATAAAAGAGAATAAGCAAGGTCTTCGCAGCCTCAATGAACTACTCGTCAGAGATTTGAATCTCATAGGAAGACGACTCCTTGAGGTGGGTAGATTGCAGCCAGAAGACATTTTCATTGGGGTCGCTGCAGGCAACACGACCATGCAGCACCTGCTTTTGAACCTGGATCCTAGTGGGATTGCCCAAGCCCCTTTCAATCCTGTGTCAACGGATGGGATGATTTTGAAAGCGGCTGAGGTCGGTCTTATTTTTCACCCAGAGGCCCTCCTCTACCTGATGCCCACTCGATCCGGCTACATTGGTGGAGACTTGATCAGCGCTGTCATTGCTTCTGGTGCCGCAGAGCAGGACGATCTCATGATTTTGGGTATGGATCTGGGTACGAACGGCGAGATTTTTCTGGGCAACCGCAAACGGTTGCTGACCTGTTCGGCAGCAGCAGGTCCCGCCCTGGAAGGGGCGAAAATCTCCCATGGAATGATCGCCAAGGGTGGAGCCATAGAAGGTGTCACTTCAGGTGATGAAGATTTTTGGTACAGGGTCATTTCAAATATCAAGCCAAAGGGAATTTGTGGCAGCGGTTTGGTTGATTTGGTAGCAGTACTTTTGCACTGCGGCATTGTTGATTATGAGGGCTTGCTCCAACCCGTGCGCCAGTATGCCGGCGATAAGCTAATGTCGAGAGTAGTTGAAAGGTCGGGCGTCTATGACTTTCTTGTGGCATCTCAAGAGGAGAGTTTTGATGGCAGGCCTATTTACCTCACCCAGAGGGACGTTCGCGAACTGCAGCTCGCCAAAGGGGCCGTGGCAGCTGGAATCAGAACTCTCATGGATGAGATGGGTGTGGGGGTTGAGGATATTGACCGTGTCTATCTGGCAGGTGCTTTGGGAAATTACGTTCATCCCCTTAGTGCTGAACGTATCGGACTCATTCCCACTGTAAGACCTGGCATCATTCAGTCTCTCGGTAATGCTGCCAGCACGGGGGCATCAATGGTCCTGTTGTCTAAAGCGTATTGGCAGATGGCAAATGAACTCGCCCACTCCATCGAGCACATCGAGCTCTCCACCCGGGTTGACTTCAATGACTATTTCATCGAAAGTTTGAATTTCCCCGAAAAGAATCTTTGGTAGAATTTCGCCTGGCAAAAAAAGAGTAAACGGTAAATGGTAAACGGTGAACAGTTGCGGAACCACCGAATAATCGGTTTACCGTTCACCGTTTACTGTTTACCAATCCGTCCATGCTCCGTCCCCATGCTCTATGCCTTTCACAAAATGGACAATGACTACAACTTGGGCCATTGTCCCACTGTTTCCACCGCTTGACCGTCTCCAAAATGCTCGGTGAAAATCCTGAAATAGTAAAGCTCTTCTTTACTTCTAACCAGGGGATATTTAGCTTGGGCCTCTGCTAATTCGTCATCGCCGATGACATTTTCGAAATAATCAGGTAGCAGAGCAGCTGAGCCTGAGCCTTGCGAGAACTCCTGCTTGACTCGCTGGGTTATTGCCGCCGGCAGAGACGGCTCAAAGGCCTTTCGAAAAATCCATTTCTCAACCTTATCGTTGCCCACTGGCTTCTGTTTGTACTCCGCGGGAATCGCCAAGGTGTAGCGAAACAGCTCCCCCGATATCAGTGGGGCTACCACTCTGACGGAGTTACAGTGGTTCATTCGGTCCAGCCTCAAAGAAGCGTTATTGTGCAAAAAGCCGACACACTCCATCTGGCGTCCAAATAGCTCTTCGGGTGGGAAGTCCTTAAGATATATATATCCGCAGAAGATCTCGTCTCCGCCCTCTCCAGACAGGAGGAGGTCGATGCCTAGTTCCCTGGCATATTTGGAAATAAGGTAGTTGGATACTGAACCTCTTACCAGAGAGGGGTCAAAGGATTCCAGGTAGTAGATAACCTCAGGCAGAACTACGAGAATCTGGTCAAGATCGACGACTAACTCGTGGTGGTCTGATTGAATGTGATCTGCCATAACACGAGCGCTCTGGATATCCTCGCTTTCTCCCACCCCTACTGCAAAAGTCTTCAATCGGGCCTCGTTCCCTAACTTTTCTCTATAGAACTCGTTTGCCAGATAACTGATCACACTACTATCCATGCCCCCACTGAGCAAACCTGCCGTGGGCACACTGAAGTCTACCCGGTTACGGATACTCCTAATGATGATCTCCCTGATATCCTTTACCATTTGCTCTAACTCTGTGTGCAAAACCTCTGGTGGTTCTTTGGGCAACTCGGCAAAACGAATAAGCTTGCCGTCACTATCCATGTAATGTCCCGGTGGAAATTCATGGATGTCATCAGTTACTCTAACGAGACTTTTGAGCTCTGAGGCAAGATAGAGGGTCTGATCTTTGCGTCCGTAAAAAAGTGTTTTGATACCCAGGAGATCTCTGGCGGCAAATAGTTCATCACCATCGGAAATAACAAAAGCGAAAATGGCATCGTCCAAGTATGTTAACATGTTGCTTCCATCTCTTTGGTAAAGACTTAGAAGCAGCTGTTCTTCCCTAAAAGGTCCGGCTGACATTTTTAGAGGCCCGGCTAGTTGCTCGAGGTTACCCATCTGGCCGTCATAGCAAATTCTCAATCTTCCATGGTTAACTGGAACATCCGCCTTGTCTGGGACTGCCATGGGAGAGTCAGCTCTAAGATAATTTTGGGCCATCATCACTCTATTGCTGTTCCACAATCCTGAAATGTAAGGACCTCTGTGGCTTATCTCTTGGAACATCTCCTCTATTTTTAAATGATCGGGAACACCATAGCCAACTACAAGACCACTCATACATAACTCCTTATTCGATTACTATCCTAGAGACCAGGTCCTTCCCCACATGGGGCACAAGGTGCAGGGCGCAAGGTCTAAGGCATGGAGCATAGAGCATGGTGCAGAGGGAAAAGCAAATATCTTTCACTCTATGCCCTTTGCCCTGAGCCTTGCGCCATTCCCTTTGCAGGACAGGTGTAAGCCAAGCCCTCCCCAGCATGGCGGGATCTTCGACGAGCCTTGACTCTTTACAATGGTCGCTCTGCCCACCGTGCCACGTTTGCCAGAACTGCCTGAGGATTTTCATATGCTTCTGAGAAGAGACGATGATAAAGACATTCCTCGGCAGATCTGAGCTTTGCCTCTGGGTATCGAGAGCGGTATTGGTGAAACTCCTCCTCAGTTATGCTTGTGGCCACCAGCCTGTTGAGCAATTCCACTGTGCCGCTTCCCTCGTCAAATTGTTCCTTTGTTCTCCAGACGATTTCGTCAGGTAGAAGGTCTTCGAAGGCTTTTCTGAGTATCCATTTCTCGGTGACGGGAGAGCCAACCAGCTTGAGTTCCGGCGGGACAAGCTGTCCCAGGCGGATTACGGAGACATCAAGAAAAGGCACTCGCCCTTCAATTGCGTGGGCCATGGTCATTCGGTCCACCCGTTGAAGATTGACGTTGTGCAGTGAACTCACAGAGCGACGCAATTCCTCATGCAAAGTCTCATGGTTGCTAATGGATTTGTAGTAGGTGTATCCACCGAACAATTCATCAGCGCCCTCGCCTGTGAGGATGACCTTGACATAATCAGCAGCTAGACGAGAGGTGAAAAAGCAGGGAATACCACTGCGGACGAGATCTTGATCGAAAGATTCCAAGTAATAGATTATTTCTGGCAGTTTTTCCCGCACTTCTCCTTCGCTAAAAACGTACTCATGGTGGATGGTATCGAGATGGCGGGAAACCATGCGGGCAGCTTCTAAATCCCGACTGCCCTCGATACCAACCGAAAAAGTGTGGAACCGACCTAAGTGCTTCCTGGCTAAGGCGGCAATAATGCTGCTGTCGAGACCACCTGAAAGGAAGGCGCCCAGGGGCACATCACTCATGAGTCTTTTAACCACTGCCTTTTCTAGGGTTTCTTTTATTTTTGTGGTGTAATAATCCACCGAAGCGGTTTGGCTTGAGATCCTAGGAACGGAATAGAAAGTGGAGAATCCGTGGTCTGAGTGAAAGAAGGTCCCGGGAGGAAATTCTTTCACCTTATTACAACTCGAAGGAAAGGCTTTGAGCTCGGAGGCGAAAAGCAATGCCGAGCCTTTCTCGGCAAAGTAGAGTGGTTTAATGCCAATGGGATCGCGGGCAGCGTAAAGCTTATCTTCGCCTGCAATGACAAAGGCATACATACCGTCCAGGTGCTCCACCACAGAGGAGCCGTGGTCTTCATAGAGGTGCAGGATTGCTTCGCTATCACTGGTGGTGGTGAGCGCATGCTGTTTGGCCAGGCCGGGACGAAGTTGAGGAAAGTTATAAATCTCCCCATTGGCAATAACAGCCATGTTCCTGTTTTCGTTATAAATAGGCTGGTCTCCCCCTTGCGGGTCCATGATGCTTAGCCGACGATGCCCTAGCACACCAGGACCATGGGGTGAGACGAACATGCCCTTGGCGTCTGGTCCCCGGTGTTTTACCAACTCCATCATGTTCTCTACAAGGGAGACATCTGCTTCACCCCACACACCAGCGATACCACACATTATGTCACCTCATCTTATTTAGTAAAAAAACCTAGTCCTTTGGCCTAGGTCAAGTTTCAAACGTTTTGCTGGTAGAAATGTCCAGCGTTTTTGGAGTATTGGAGTATTGGAGTGTTGGAAAAGCCAAAACCGCAAGATTCAATCTTATAAAGTTCTTGCATTACTCCATTACTCCACCACTCCATTACTCCAGCTGACTCACGGGTGAAGGAAGTTCCTCCTAATTCTTTACTTGCGAATTTCAAAAATCCCCACGAGACCATGACCCATACCAGTACCGGGCTGTAATTCCATTTCAAGCTTGCGCAGGGCAAAACCAAGAACTGACTCGATCACATTTGCCCGGACGTCTCCCCACTTGAGCCAGCCTACTCCTTCTACGACTTTGCGCATGGTTTCCATGGCCTCTTTCAAAGGTGTCGGGTAGAAGGGGAGTATCTCCGGAACACTACATAGTTCAGCTTTATCGCAATCGTATTCTCCGAGTAAATGCATGGTGTACTTGACCAAGGCGTTGGTAGACATGAAAAACATCTCAAAGAAGTTGTTCAAGTGGTCGAAGCCCTGCCGGGGGACGTAGTCAACCAAAAGGGTTTCCAGATCTGTCCGTACGTAGTTTTCAAAAAGGGCGTTCACCGGGCCACGGAGCTTGGGACAGTTCTTGTTGTAATCGCCTGTATCCAGATGTCGACCGATGAATATGGACCGATCAAAGAAGGCCAAAGGTTTGATTTCCACCCCTGATTCCTGAGAGGCCCTCTGTATGATGTCTGTGATCTCGTCTCGGCAGACGAGCTTCAGTGCAAATGAGGCCACGTCTGCAGTGGCCCGCTCTTCTTCGGGGTATATGTAGGATATCCGGTAATCCATGAAATATTCTTGATCCACCGGATGGTGCCAGAGATCCTGCCACTCAATGGTGAAACGGCCGAGCCAGTCACCCATGAAAAGAGCATGTTCGGGAGCGTGTCTACAAATATCCGCTATGAGCTTGACGCACTGGTCGTTGTTGAAATGGGAAAGGGTCCCAAAGGAGTTGAAATAAAAATCAAATGGTGGTTCGTCATTCATTATCTCAGGAATTAGACCACTGGAAAGATCCCCCTGAACAAACCTCATTTTAGGGTTACCGCCGTAAAAGTCTTCCGCCTGTTTGAGGAGGTCCTCGTTGATGTCCAATCCCACGTAGTCTTTCAACATGTCATCGGTGAGTGCCTCGGTGATATATTCATAGATGCCTGGATCTTTGGTAGTGACCCCCATTATCAGATCATAACCGTCGCCACTGCCGCACCCCAGGTCCAATACCCGTACACGTTCCAATCGTTTACTTTTGAGCTCCACCAAGTCATTGAGGGCAGGACGCAAGAAGATGCCAGTCACTTGGTCTTCCCAAAATCTTCTCACATTGTCATATTTTCCAAGGAGTCCCGTGGCCTTATCGTACTTGCCGGTATGGAAAGCTTGGGTGTATGCTTTTTTCTCAGACATTTTCTCTCTCCCTACCACTGGGGTCAGATTGCCATGGTTTTCAGGACATCGATGGCATCAAAGGCATCCTTGCAATATGCATCCGCCCCGATTTCTTGGGCAAAGGCACTTGAGGTGGGCGCGCCGCCAATGAGAACTTTGACCCTGTCGCGCAACCCCTCTTGTTCGAGTTTTTTGACAACTTCTCCCATCACTCGCATGGTTGTGGTTAGCAGGGCAGAAAGACCGATGAAAGGTGCCTCATTTTCCTTGACCGCACCGATGATTCGATCCGCAGATACATCCGTACCCAAATCAATGATCTGATAACCAGCTCCCTTGAGCATTATGGCCACGATATTCTTGCCGATGTCGTGAAGGTCCCCGGCCACTGTGGCGATAACGAACTTGCCCTTACTTTTGACCCCGGCTTTCATCAAGTGGGGGCTGAGAATATCCATGGCCACGCCGACACACTCAGCCGAAGCAAGCATGTCCGGAATGAGGTATTCATCCCGCTCGAATTTCTCTCCCACCTCCTCCATGGACTTAGTAAGAGACTCGATAACGATTTCCTTGGGCTCCACACCTTTGTCCAGAGCCTCATTCACCAACTCGGTAACACCGGGTTGCCCCTCGAGACCATCATCAAAACCCTCGTCTTCAGCCTCCACCCTTCCCTGAACCACATTAAAAGCAATTGCCTTTAGAATCTCCTGTTTATCCATTGTTGATATCTCCTCTCTTTTCGCAGGCAAGATTACGCTGGGATCTAACTACCAAGAAAACGAGATATGTGATGTGGGATCTGGGATATGGGATGCAAAAAAAGAGTAAAGATCGAAATCGCACATCTCACATCTCGCTTCGCACATCTGATATCTCTTAGTGTTCTTCGTGTCCTTCGTGGTAAATATGCTCGTTGGTTTACATTTCCTTTAGGCTCGGTAAAATCCCCGGGACCTCCTTGAAAATTTGCTCCTGAATGGCCCGATCCAGATGCTCCGGCGGCTCAGTTTCCAGTTTAGTCATGTAATCAAGGGCATTCTCTATGACTTTGTCCTCTAGCCCCTTGGCCTCAAAACGATAGGGGTCAGAAACATCGCCACGATGCATGGCCTTTCGAGCGAAGCGGGCGTATAGCCGGTGGCTGGAGGCCATGACTTTCTTGACTATCCTAAGCATGTCATCTATTTCGGCCTGATCAACCTTGGGCTCTCGCAAACAGTGCTTTATTTTGCCTATTTGCTCATTGTCGAGAACTGCCTGAACCGGACAGAATGTGTTGGTCCGATCCAAGAGTCCAAAGGCGTAGTGAATATATTGGGCACCACTCATGGCCATGTATAGATGGGTGAGCAGCTTTTCAAATAGCGCCTGCATGCCGGGGACCTTGGCATCCCCCACACCGGCGGTAGAATAGCACGGCACCTGGTAATAGCGGGCTAACTGGACGCAGTCTATATTGTACTGGTTGAATTCCGGGCAACCGTAGAGGTCATGCAGGTCGTCCAGGCGGGCTCGCACAGGGACACTTCCATAGAGCACTGGGAAACCCTCTTTGATCAACTGCGTGAGGGTGATACCAACCAGGATTTCGGCATTGATTTGGGCGACCATTCCTGCTTCCTGGATAGGGGCTGAAGAGCCTCCCTGGGGAGACGAGGAAATCACTAAGGGTAAGCCGCTTTCCACAATGGAAAAGACCTTTTCAGCGGTATCATCCACGATTTGCAGAGGGCTTTTGAACACACAGGCAATAAAGGAAACCACTGGATTTTGCCTAAGGGGCTCAACCCCACCGGCGATTATTTCCGCCATACGCACAACGTCCTTTAGTTTTTCCAATGTGGTCAGGCCGGCTTGGACGTGCTTGGTGATGTTGTTGAGACTGGCGAAGAATTTGTTCACATCGTGATTTTCGGGGGTAATCTCAGGATCCTGGATGTTCAAAGGGCGAATGAAAAAGTCAAGGTGTTCCAATCTGTCGCAGAGCTTGGCGGCGCGGCTGAGCAGGGCTGAGTTACCCCTCAGTTCTCGATGTCGGGGAACCTTGAGCTTGACATCTCCGCCATTGACGCTGACAAATTCCTCCATTTCCGTTTCAATCCAGATATTGGCCTCGGAGCCGGAACCGAAGTAAACTCGAGGGACCTCTGCATCCAGGAGAAGACGGTTTTCCGGTTTTCTGGCGCCCAGCACAAGGCGGGTCGGCGCTTTGGCCACTGCCTCCCTTATGAGGCCCGCAGGAAAGGTCACGCGCCAGCAGGGAGAGGTGGATTGTTCGTCCTCCCAGACCTTAGCCCCGTGAGCTTGAAAAAGCTTTGCCGCTCGCTCGTTGTAGCACCAAATTCCTGGGTCGGCCAAAATGCTTAGCGAGGCTTGGTCTAGCCACTGGACTTGCTCCTGACTCAACCGCTCATATGGTTTGACCAGGACCCCTTCTCGGTATGTGTCGATCACCTTTTCCTCCTTGTTATAAGCTGTCAGCTGTCAGCGATCAGCTTTCAGCTCTATCCGTCAATAGTCATTGGTCATTTGTCATCGGTAGCTATCATTTTCTGAAAGCTCTCGTGTACTTACGACAGTGTCTGTCCCTTCCCACCAGCACCTCGGCGGTTTTAACCGCTGCCGAGAGCTCATGGTCCAGGGGGTCGATAATGGCCGCATCAAGACCAGCATAGACAGCCATGCACAAGAAAGCTGCATTCAGCCTACCGCGGGCGGGCAAGCCGTAGGATACATTGGAAATACCCAGTACAGTCTTGCACCCGGGAAATTGTTTCTTGACCTCGGTGATAGCTGCAAGCGTTTTAAGCCCCTGTTTTACGTCTGTGCTGATGGGCATGACCAAAAGATCAAAGAAAACGTTTTCCATTGGCACACCGAAAATTTTGCAGGCTGAGACTACTTTTTCTGCTGCTCTTAGCCGATCGTCTACGGTCTTTGGTATGCCGTTCTCATCCATGGTCAGGGCTATAAGTGGGGCGCTATAAGTGCTAGCCAGCGGTACAACCTCGTCCAAGCTCTCTTTCTCCGCCTTGGCCGAGTTGATCAAAGATTGGCGTCCGTTGCGGCTCTTCAGACCTCTCTCCAACACAGCCGGATCCGCACTGTCGATGCACAGAGGTGTTTCCACCTCCTGCTGAATGGTTTCAACCGCCCATTCCATTGCTTGAATTTCGTCCTCCCGAGAGCCAATCCCGGTCCCCACATTGACGTCAATATAGCTGGCGCCGGCTCCAGCTTGCTCCTTGGCGAGATCCAGGAGTTTTTCCTGATCTCGATTTTGGATGACGGTTTTAACCATTGGAAGGGTGCCATTGATCTTCTCAGCAATTACTATCATGTCCAGTATTATCCTCCGCCCGGATGTTTCAGTCACTCTTAGCGGGCTACTCCATGAGAAAGGACCGAAGTCCGGGAATTTCACTTTTGAGACGTTCACGAACCTCCTGCGGCAAGACGGATTGGGCAGGGCCATTGAGAATTTCGTGGACTTTTTCCGTGGCCCTGGTGTTGGTGTCTTTTGCCCCCCTACTTTCCCACCTGTCACGATTGTCCCTGTCACTGAGCTTGGGGTGGAATTGCTCGGAGCGCATATACCTTCGGGTATGACGGCTTGAGACAAAGTGGCCACCCGGGCCAGCTTTCTTAAGCGCGTCAAAAGCAAGTGTAGTCTCGTCAACTTTGATGCCCTCAACAGCTCGCATGATCATGCCGATGATCTCATTGTCGATTACCAACTTATCGAATGATGCGGTCATGCAGAACTCCAAAAAGCCAGCAGCATCATGAATGCAATTTCCCCCAGCCAGTGCCACCATGAGACCAGTAATGGCAGATTCATAGGCAGACTGGGGATCGTTTATCTTGGAATCGGACATGCCGGCTGTTGAATAGAGCGGTAGCTGATAGAAACGTGCCATCTGAGCTGAAGCGGCGTTCATCAGACCCATTTCCACCGCGCCGGAGAGGTATTTCATATCCCGCAAGTCGGTAATGGAAGAAATGCAGCCGTAGAGCACCGGCGTACCTGGATTGACCAGCTGGGTTAGCATGACCCCGGCGAGGGTATCCACAGTTTGAACAACCAGATTACCGGCCAAGGTGATGGGAGCCGTGGCTCCACAGAGCGGCTCAGCAGGCACCACCACAGGAATACGGTTGCGCGCCACCTCTATGGCAAGCTGACTATAGCTCTTGTCCAGTTTAAATGGGCTGATGTTGCAAGTAACCATGGAGATAAATGGTCGTTGTCTCAAAGCCTCGGGTGAGCCTGCTATGATTTCCGCCATTTTGATGACATTTCTTATGCCCTCGACAGTGTAGACACCCCCCATAACGTGCTTGCGCGTGCGATTGAGAGCTGCGCCAAAACGATTTACATCTATGTCTTCATCAGGAAGGTCATTCGGGTATACATTGAGCATGTAAAAATGAATATTATCCAGAGCCTCCACCATCCGGGCCATATCCATGACATCTTTCAATTGCGAACGGCGGGCATCCCTGTTCCCTGGATCCTGAACATTCAAGGCGGTACCGCCGGTACCCATGTAGACTTTGTCGCCACCGATCTCACAGTCGAGTTCGTTGTTTTCCCCCCGACCACAAAGAGTTACCATGGAGGGCGCCTTAGAAATGATTCCTTCCACCAAGTCTGGCGGTACTTTGACCACCCGGGACGATTCCTCCACCTCTGCTCCCGCATGTCTGAAGAGCTCTCTGGCCTCAGCAAAATTCACCTGGACTCCGATTTCTGCAAAAACCCTCATGGAGGTCTCATGTATCCTTGCAATGTCTTCCTCAGTGAGAGGCCTGTACTGGCCCCCGGACAATCCTCTTCTTACCTTCATAATCTTTCTTCCCTTCCAAATATCTGCAAAAGGGTTATTGCTTTTGGTCCACTCCCAGCTAGACAGCGGCTAGCTTCTTCTACTGTCACAATTGCGAATTGGGCAGTCTCGACAGGGATTGTATGAAGTGCACTTTTGGGGGGTTATCCCAAAAACCCCTGAAATCGACTTCCTTGGTTTCATCAGGCAGGAATCCAGAAGCTCAACTTTTAACTGTCTGGATTCAAAAATGTTGAAGAGTTTTTTCTGCTGGGTGACGGGCCAGTCACAGTAGCCAGGGCTAAAACGTAAGGTAACAGTCCTGTCCTCGGCACTGTATCTGTTTTCCATTAGATCCTGGAAACGATCAATCATATTCTCAACAGCCACCGAAGCCATGGCATCAAGAATGTAAGCGTCTGCAAGCTTTTGTTTGCCCAAGAGGCTGTTGATCTCATTTTCCACCCCAGCCCCGATGGTACCGACAAAACACACTATTTTTTCTGCATTTTTCAAAGTTTTGGCCAGTTTAGCACTTGTGAATTCAACAGTTTCGTCAAGCTGAACTACAGCTTTATCCATTACGCTGGGCTTCACAATACGGTAGTGCAAACTTGGTTTCATAAGCCTATT